>ERZ777011.138-NODE-138-length-114345-cov-7.600919_pt1 | contig 114345 bp, 98 predicted proteins | sample MGYA00374964_ERZ777011 | MGnify/ENA primary metagenome ERZ777011 (study PRJEB29310, sample SAMD00008975) | mouse gut metagenome | study: EMG produced TPA metagenomics assembly of the Metagenome analysis of fecal microbiota from mouse which was promoted... | reverse complement strand
AACCCGGCTCTTTGGGACAAAATGTCCCAAAGAGGTTGGCTGCGTCACCGCCGCTATCGCGTCTGTTCCTTATCGTCCCGCCCGTCCGTCAGTCCGAGCAGATGGTCGATGTTGGCCTTGACCGCCACGGCCTCCCGCATATCCCGCTGGGCCTGCCGATACTCGGCATAGAGGGCCTTTTTCTTGTCCGCCAGCTCCCGCCGCTGTTTTTTCAGCGCGTCCATTTTGGGGAGCTTTTCACCGCCCAGCAATTCATTCATAGCGGCCCGGGCCGCCCGGTAGGTGGCAAGCTCCGCCTCGTGCTCGGCCAGATACTTTTTCGAGTACCGGGCCGCCTTGTAGCCGTCAAATACGGGCCGGGCCTTGGCATAGTCCACCACGGCCCCCATCAGCCCGGAGACTTTGGAGAGGGCGGCCTCGGTGGTCTGGAGCTCCCCGGCCAGCGCGTGGGCCCGGTCAACCGCCGCCGTGGTCTTTGCCGCCAGCGCGTCATAGTCGGTCAGATTGTTTTCCTGCAGGAACTGGAGGGCGGCGGCCATCTGTTTCAGGTTGTAGACCTTGGCCCAGCGTTCATAAGCCGAGCCCTTGCCCTCAGCCATGCGCTTTTGAATGTCGATGATAAGGCCAATGCATCGGGTCGATAAATCCCCGGGGCCGCATTCGGATCGGCCTTTGGAACAGCATATCCATCGCCAATTCCAAACACATGTCCCCTATCTGCACCCACAAAGCAAGTTCAGATTTCCTATTTATTACAAAATATAAAACACCAGAACAAATTGTCATTAAAAAACACTTTATACATTAGGCAGCATTTCTAGTGTCCAATGTTCATCTATTACTGCTGTTTTCATCAGACCTCCTTTTTGTGTATCTTCCCAATAGTACCATCCACCATGATAATTCTCGGGAGGATCACTAAAATTAAAGGCTATGCAATCCCCTTCAGAATATATAAGCGATATTTCATTTAAATTATATAAATCCTCTAGATGTTGATAAAATTCTGCATTATTTGCTATCTCATTTGCTATTTCCTGATCATCGCTTAATATTTCCATCCCAAATTTTATACTACTTCTTTCAGGCCACTGCATCATCATCTCAGCAACAAAGTCAAAATCTTCTTTATTATTTAATAAAACCAAGATGTACTCCTCATTCGTTTTTTCCACATTTTCTGTATTTTCGATACTTTCCATATCCTCAATAATTTCTATATCTTCGATGCTTTTGCTTGCAAATTTGATTACTATACCCCCTATAATTACTACAGCAATTACAAATAAAAATCTCATATGTTTTTTCTTCCTCATTGTTTTCCCCCCCTGCTTAAAATACTGAGACTGTTTATGTCCCGTATAGTCACTAAATGATTGGTGTGCATTCTCCCAATAGGCCAGAATCAACATCCCGATGTCTGTATTAGAAATATTCAACCTACTAAATTGTCTTCTCATTACATCGTCTCTATCTATAAGGCCCAGACTATGAGCATCGGGTCGATAAATCCCTAGGTCTGCATTCGGATCAGCCTCTGGATCAGCATATCCATCTCCAATTCCAAACACATGCCCCATTTCATGAGAAATTGTCCTCACATATTTTTCATCTGAAAACGTGATACCATTTCTCGAATCCACCCTATGCATGTGTATCGTCCTGTCTGAATTGTTGCTCCATTCCCCTCTGTGGCTTGTTCGGGGTATGCCATCTTCCACCGCCAGATCTACCGTGACATATTTCTGCGAATTCCAAAAAAATGCGTTCCCTTCATGCACATTAACGGAAACCGTAACATCTTCCCCGAAAACATCCAGATAATTTCCTGACCAGTTTTCAATCCCTGCTACAGCCATATCTCTGCAGGAAGTCCCGTTCTCCGTAATAAGATCTACATCTCCGGTAAAGTCAACATACACGTCTATCGTGATATCGTTTCCTGATACATTTATCTGCACCGCATCATTTTTATTTGCGGTCAAAGGATACTGATCCTCCAGATCATTCCCGCTGGGATCGGTATATCGTACAGGGTTGGACATACAGTAAGAGTACAGGTTAATGCTCTTCATATTTTTTATGCTGATAAATTTATCCTTGTCACGAGATACGAACCTTCCGGCTGACGGCATATATTCCCTCGCCTGTGCAAAATAAGTCCCTGCCAACTGATCAACCTGATACCCTGTATAACCAAAGGGCTGTATCTGTGTCCGGTCAGGATATAAATCCCGGCCAAATTCATCATAGCATATGTTATGTTTCTGGTAAGCCCTAATCTGCGCTCTAAAAAATCAAATCTCCCCTTTTTATTCTGAAATACGCAGGCCCCAAAACCAATTACCCCATCAAAAGCACTTTATATATTAGGCAGCATTTCCAACGTCCAGTGTTCATCTATTACTGCTGTTTTCATCAGACCGCCTTTTTCTGTATCCTCCCAATAGTACCATCCTCCATGATAATTCTTTGGTGGCTTGTTAAAATAAAAGACTATTCTATCTCCTTCTTTTATTATGAACCAGATTTCATTTAAATTGTACAAATTCTCCAGATGTTCATAAAACTCCTGATTATTTGACATCTCATCGGTTATTTCCTGACTATCGCTTGATACACCATCCTTGACAAAATCTATAGCACTCCTTTTTGGCCATTGCATCATCATTTCTGCGACATAGTCAAAATCTTCCTTATTATCCAATAAAACAGCTATGTATTCCTCATCCGTTCTTTCCGTATCTTGTATATTTTCTACATCTTCCATATTTTCTGTATTTTCAATACTTTCTGTACTTTCAGCTCTTTTGTTCACAAATTTCATTATTACAATTCCCATAGCTACCACAATGATTATAACTAAAAATCCTATAAGCCTCTTCATACTCATTGTTTTCCCTCCTGCTTAAAATACTGTGACTGTTTATACCCTGTATAATCAGCAAATGATTGCCATGAGTCTTCCCAGTATGCCAGAATCAGCATTCCAATATCCGTATTGGAAATATTTAACCTGTCATACGGGTCTTTCATTACATCGTCTTCATCTATAAGACCTAATTTAAAAGCATCCGGGCGGTAAATCCCGGGCGCCGCATTAGGAATAGCATTCGGATCAGCATATCCATCCCCAATCCCAAATACATGCCCCATTTCATGAGAAATTGTCCTTACATATTTCTCATCTGAAAATGTTAGCTTAGTTCTCGAATCCGTTCTATACATATAAACTGTCCTGTCCGAAGTATTACTCCATTCCCCCACACCATGGTTTGTACGTGGAATACCGTCTCCCTCCTCCAGATTTATTTTTATGTACTTATGTAGTAGTGGTGAAAACATATTCTTTTCATGCACATTAACAGAAACCGTCACATCCTCACCAAAGACATCCAGATAGTTTCCGGACCAGTTCTCAATGCCTGCTATAGCCAGATCTTTGCAGGGCGTCCCGTCTGCTGTGGTGAGCCTTTCATTTCCTTCAAAATCAACATACACATCTATTCTGATCTCATTTCCCGATACTTTTATCTGCACAGCGTCGTTTATGCTGTTTCTGGTCAGCGGATACTGATCCTCCAGATCATTTCCGCTGGGATCAATATACCTCACAGGATTTGACATACAGTAATGGTACAGGTTAAGACTGTGCATATTATTTATGTTGATAAACTGATCAGCGTCACGGGATGCAAACCTTCCGGCGGACGGCATATATTCCCTTGCCTGCGCGAAATAAGTCCCCGCCACATGATCCGCCTGATAGCCCGTAAATCCAAAGGGCTGCGTCTGCATCCGGTCAGGAAATAAATCCCGGCCGAATTCATCATAACTGTATGTTTCCCGCAGAATGCCTTCCGCATCCACAAGACGGAGCGGGCTTCCCATCTCATCCTGCAAATAGAATTTATGGGGGAAATCTTCTTCAACCATCCCTGCCACATTCTGATCCCACAGAAACGTCTGCCTGTTCCCTGCTTCTTCTTTCTGAAGAAGATTATGGTACGGCTTCGTCATGTCTATTACATACTCTGTCTTTACCTCCGAAAAAACGCCCTGTTTCTCCTCCTTTTTCTCCTGTCTCCCTATCCGGTATCCAAGCCCGTTATAAACATACTCCACTTCCTTACCTGCCACATTTTTCGCGTACTCCAGGCGGTTCAGCGCGCCATAGCTATATTGATATTCTGATTCCCCGTTCCGCAAAACTTCCGTCAGGTTTCCGCGCCTGTCATAGCGGAATTGTCTTTCGCGCCCCCTCTCCGCCACGCTGTCAACTTCGCTGATAAGCTGGTTTAAAGCATTGTAGCCATAATGTTTTTCCGTCGTACCTTCGGCAAGGCTGGTTCGATTTCCAAAAACATCATATTCGTATTTCCGCAGGAATTCTCCGTCTTTAGCCACACTTTCCAGACGTCCCAGCGCATCATATTCGTAACTGTAGTGCCCGCTCTCCTCCGAAAGTCCTCTCCTCTCTCTGATGATCCCGATTTTATTTTTCATCAGATCGTACTGATAGCGGAATGTATCCAAAATCCCCTCGTTATCCTTATGGATCAGAGAAGTCAGCAGACCTCTGGCATCATACTCATAACCGGTCGTCATTCCATTTGAAAAATTCTTTTCAGTAAGCCTCCCCAGATTGTCATACCGGTACCGAATCACCGCATCACCTTCCCTCATCTCCGCAAGCCGGCTAAGCTTATCATACTCATAATAAACAGTCTTTCCGTCAGGATAAATAAGGCTTGAACGTTTGCCAGCATCTCCGTAAACATAAAAAATTTTCTTCCCATCCGGGTACAAAACCTCCGCCGCTCTTCCTGCCGCATCACTTATTATATTTGTAATGCCAAACCAATCCTTTACTTCCTCCAACTGACGCAGGGGATTATAATAAAACTTCACTTCTCTCCCGTCGGCATACTGCACAAACTTCAAATCCCCGCATCCGGTATAACCGTATCTCGTCAAATAACCGTCTCTATCCAGTTTTTCGATCAGCTCACCTCGCTGATTATATTTATAGTGTTCCTCTTCCCCGAGAGCATCCGTAACCTGTTCAATTCTTCCGACAAGATTTCTCTTATACTCCGTTTTTCTCGGCATCTCCTCCTCCAAAGAACCTCTCTGCAAAATCCCGATCAGCAGATCGTTCTCATCATAGGTATACTCCGCTTCATTCCCGAGCGCATCGATTACTCTGACCAGCCTTCCTGTCAGGGAATACTCATAACGGGTTACATTCCCAAGCGCGTCTGTTTTGGAAGTCACATTTCCGACCGCATCATAGGTGAAAGATATGTGTTCCCCTTCTGCTCCTCTGGCCTCCGTCAGCCGGTCCAGACAATCATATTGATAATGCCATATGTATCCGCCTCTATCTGTTTTACTCTCAAGATTACCGTTCGCATCATAAGTATAAGCTTCTATCGTCCCATCCGGATATTCAATTCCGCTTATTTTTGTTTCACCCGGCAGGTAGGAATAACATATCCTCAAGCCGGCTTCTGTCGTAATAGATTTTATGTTGCCAAGCACCGTATACTCGTATATGCGGGATTCTCCAACGGACTTCCTCCGTTCCTTCAGCCGTCCTGTCGCATCATAGATATATACTGTCTCATTGCCCAGAGCATCCGTTGTCTTTACCAGCCTACCTTCGTCATCATATTCATAACAGGTCTCAGTTCCTTCCGGATCTATTATCCGAATAAGACGTCCTGCCGCATCATAGGAAAACGTCGTCTTTGCCCCGGCAGCATCTTCTCTGCTCAACCTGTTGCCATTTCCATCATATGTAAAATATGTTTTGTTCCCGAGTGCATCCTTTATGCTTTCAAGTCGATTATTTTGATCATAAGAAAATCTGGTTATCGCCCCGTTAGGCTCTGTAATCATTGCCAGATTCCACATTTTGTCATACTCAAACCGTACTGCTCTTCCCTCCTGATCGATAAGTGCCTCAAGCTTATTTAACGCATTGTATTTCCGAATAACTCTGCTTCCGTCAAAATCAGCTATTTCCGTCACCTTCCCGCTTTCATTGTAGGAATAGGTGCGTACTTTCCCATCTGCGTTCATATATTTTGTCAGATTCCCGGCGTCATCATATTCATATTTTCTTTGGTTTCCTTTTGCATCGATAACTTCCGTTACACGGTTTAATTCATCGTATCCATAAGTAATTATTCCGCCCAGCGCATTCATGATCTCCCTGATATTTCCTCTGTCATCATAAGAAACCCTTACGATGCTTCCGTCCGCATTTTTCACGCTGGACGGCCTTCCCTGCTCATCATATGCTATGTGTTTCCCATTGCCATCCGCCCCGATAACGGAAACCAAATTTCCGTTCTTGTCATAGCCGTTGTGTATCTTTTCTTTCCCGTTTACCTTTAAAGTCAGAAGCAGATTCTGAGCATTATAAGTAAGATTTGCCTTTTCTCCGAGCGCGTTGACTACTTGTGTCACATTCCCTTTGTCGTCATACGCTATTCTGATAGCATTTCCGTTTCTATCTACATAGAGAACTCTCTGGTTCTTTCCGTTATATGCGAAATGCTCCTTTGTACCATCCTCATAAAGGATATCCGTATTACGATATTTACCGTCATGCCTGTAGGTTATTCTGCTTCCGTTACGTTCCGTTAAGATGACCTGCCTCTTCTTATCATCGTAAGCAAATTCCATCCGGCCGCCATCCGGAAATTCCTGACGGATCACACGCCTCTTTTCATCGTAAGTATTCCTGACAGCAATATTGCCCCGAGAATTGACTGCCTCTTCCATACGCCCGTTCTTCGCATAGCAGTAGGTATAGATGCTTCCGGACGGAACTTTTACTCTAATAAGCTTTCCCTTCGCGTAAGAAAGTTCTACTTTTCTCCCGATATGATCCGTCACACAGGCCAACAGCCCATCTACATCATAACTGTAGGCCAGATACATATGGTTGTCCGCCTCTGCTTTTTCCAGTCTTCCACTCTCATCATAAGAAAACGTAATACCTCTGCCATACCTGTTTTCCTGACGCACCATCCGCCCTGACGTATTATAAAAAAGTCTTTCCCCAGACAAATTGGTTAAAACCCAGTTTCTTTCCGTTTCTCTTGTTAAAGTTTCCGTGGCAGAATAAAGACTCACATATGTGCCATCCTCCATTTTCCGAAACATCTTTTTCTGTCCATCACCCATCGAGATGATTACTTTTCCTTTTTCCTCATTTTCTTCCAGATAAGAGTCATAATTATGGAGAAAACACCTTCCAAGACTTCTCTTGCTCCGATCCTTAGAATTATAATACCGGTGGAAAGTTAAAAGAATCTCCCCGCCAACCTTCATATCCTCATGGTCATAAACAAAATTCCCGGTAGAAAGGTTGACAGGATCCTCGCTGTACTGCGCTGCTGCCGCCGATACTCCCAATATATCTTTCTCAATCTCCGCAAGAACTGTCGCCAGATTACCCGCCGTAGCATTCCAGCCGGATCTTAAATCTCTTAGTTTTTCACTGAATTCTGTATAATCCACCCCCACGTCCCCTGCATTCAAAAGTTCCTTCAATTCATTGATTCTGCCTTTTACCGAATACAACGCTTCCTGTATATCATCCATGCTTCGGGCCAAACTGCTGTCATAAGAAGGGACGTCATTAATAATCTTGTTGATTGTAGCCTCCATACGGTTTATGGTGTCCTGATAAATATCATTGCTCAATGCATGTGACATTCTGGCAATATCCGTTCCGAGATTCGTTTCTCTATATTCTGATTTGACTCCGCTATATACATCCGAAACGATTAAAATAGAGTCTTCTATCCTCCGGCTAATGTCTATTGCTCTGTTCAGAATATCCTTTCCTCCCTCGAGCAGCTCATCTAAATCGTTTATGCTGAAAGCACGATCCTGATCCAAAATCACACTATTGTATTCTCCCATTTTTTCACCTATACTTTCGAATTATTGTATGCCTTATCTACATCTGCTAAAGCAGCAGATGCCGATCGTATATAATCTGCCATTGCTATCAGTAAATCTCCTGCTAAATTTATCGCCTCGACCTCCTGCGCCACCTCCTCTTTCAACGAATCTATAAATTCTCCTGCCGAATTTTCCATTGCATTTAAAATTATATCTCCCGACTTCTTTCCCGCATCTATTATTTCTGTTTGAATTCTGTTGACAATTTCTGAAACTGCATTCTCTGTATTACCGCTGTTAATGCTGATATTGTTCCCCATCTTTCGTTCCCCTTTTAATTGCAGATACTATCTGTAGTCATAATACTGGTTATCATATTTGCAATACCTGCTTCGCTGTCCTGAAACGCCTGCTTTAATACAGATATTACTTCACTTGATACCGCGTCCAGCATATCCAACATTTTTTCTGTTGTCTGTTCTGCATAAAAAGCATCCTCACTGGTTACCAGCGTTTTCATCTCGTTGATAATAGCGCTCACACACTGCATCTGCTCTGTATGCATTTTTGCCAATTCAGACATAATCACCTGATATTCATTCTCCCTCATATTTATTATCTGTCCCATAGCTTCCCTCACCTTAAATCCAATTCAATTTTACCCTCAGTCCTTTTATGTCTGCATCAATATCATTTATATATTGTTGTAATCTGCTAATCTGTGCTTTAATATTCTCCCTCAATCCCCCTGTTTTACTATAAGTCTGATCCATTTCTTTTATACAAGCCGTGAAATCATCTTTAATCTTACCTGCGCATACACCCTCAAATACATTTACTATAACAACTTCTGATAAAACTTCATTTCCATTATATTTGTTCTTCTTTTCCTCCCACATTTCCTGTAACGAATGCAGATTTAACTGCTCTTCCTCAAATTTTTTTATTTGTTCTCTCACCGCGTCTTTTTCCTTTTCCAAGCCTTTGATTTTTTTCTCTATTTCCTTCCTTTTTCGTGCTCTCTCTGCCTGTATTGCTGCAGCCACAGCCTCGCTGTATTCTGTTGTTAATAACCCCGGCATCCATTTCCCCTCCTTTTCTCATAGAATCTCTCCTGTCCCCATTTTTTCTCCTCCTTACTCACACTTCGGCAGCAGCACTGTGACATACGCCCCGTTGTGGAACAGCAATCCCCGTCCCATCTGCGGATACTCCCGCTGCACTCTGACAGGGAAGATATTCAAGGTTCCCTGTGGACTTAACACCAACCCGTGGGAAGCTTTCTTCACCCACTTTGACAGCGGATCAAGTCCTTTTAGTTTTGCCGCATGTACGGTGATAATAATGCCAACCCCACATTCCGCCGCCTCCGGCAAAACATTGCCAAGCTCTTCCTCAAAGGCGCCCCCATCCGCCAAAAACTTATCCATGTCGTCAATCACAATATAAACCGGCTCCTCTAAGCGGTAATATACATCCGGCGTCATGGAGCTGTCCCGGCCAAGAGCTTCCTTGCAGCGCATCCTTCTTCCTTCAATGATCTTTTTCATCTGCTCCACAAAGTCCTCAAACCCGTCTTCATCCTGTACATAGGAGACGCCCTCTTTATCCCGATAAGGGTACAGCCCCATAGCTGAGGAATCGAACACATAAGCCCTCCCGCTGCCGGAGATTTGGCAAAGCAGGACCTTTGCCATGTTGGTCTTGCCTTTTCCCGTCTCCCCGATGATCACGAAAGGCGACTGCATGCGCGTGAAACCCGCCTTTGTCACAGACTCCACTTCCAGCCCCACAGTCAGGTCGAAAGGTTCCCTTCCCGCCGCGTAATCCGGCAGCATCCCGTACACAAACTGCTCCGGCAGCACCGGTATCCGGGGCGCTCTCTGCCCCGGGTATTTCAGGGTTATTTTCCCAATCAACTCTTTTAACTTTTTGTTGTACTCTATATCATCTTCAAACTCCACCATCGTATAGATCTGCATGATATTCACATTGGCGGTCTTCACAAGGGCCCTGCCCCGGATCTCCGGCAGCTTATATTCGCTGCGCCCCACCAGCGCACTCGCCTCCGTATTGTCAAACAGGAATCCTGCTATTCTGGTCTTGAAATTGTTTAAGATGGAATATTTCACACCGTTCACTCTGGTAGCCGTGATCAGCATATAGATGCCAAGACCTGCACCGTCTCTGGAAAGCTTCGTAAAAAACTCCTCCACTTCGACTCCCAGCTCTCTCACCACGTCGAAATTGTCGACAACGATGACAATCGCCCTCAAAGGCTCTTCGCTTGTCCGGTTATAGACGGTGAAATTTTGCACCATCCTCTCCGCAAACAAGCGTTTTCTGGAAGCCGCCTCATCCTGTATGATATTGATAAATTTTCCCAGCTTCTCGATATCATCGTATAAGATATAGTCCGCCGTATGGGGCAGGGCATTTAAGGGGATCAGCGCGCTGTTCCCAAAATCCAAAATATAGAAATGCACACTCTCCACCCGGTTTTTCAGCGCAAGGCTTAAAACTGCCGTCGTTAAAAATACCGTCTTGCCATATCCCGCCGAAGACATGAACACAGCATTCCCCTCCTTCGCAAGATCCGCCGTATATTCCCTCTGCTCCTGATTTTCCGGAATATCGATCATGCCCACCGGCGCCGCAAGATCCGGTTCGCCTTCGCCAAGCAGCTCCTGTCCCTGTTCTTTTTTTTCTGCAAGCGCCGCCAAAGGACTTACCAGCATCTGCGGCAGGGAAGGCAGCCACGGCCTTTTCACTTTCTCCGAACCCTCTCTTTCGAAGAGATCTTTCAGGTATGCGATGGTCACATCCAACTGCGTCGCCAGAAGGCCGCCCTCCTCCCCGGTGTTGCTTAAATCTCCGTTTAGGAGTTCCCCCTGCCCAAGTTCCCCTAACAGATATACCCGGTTGTCCTTCGCTTTCTTTGTCCCCTCCCCTTCAAACGCCGCGCCGCTCCATGCCGACTGGAACAGTTCATAGATCTCATTGTTTCCCACCTGCAGGTAAGCGCGTCCTGCCTGAGTGATATAGGCCGCGTCCGGTGTCTTTAATATCTCTCTGCTGTCCCCTTCGTTCTGGACCTTTAACGCCAGTTTAAATTTTGAATTCGTCCAGATCTGATCATCCACCACTCCTGTAGGTTTCTGCGTCGCCAAGATCAGATGGATCCCCAGACTTCTGCCGATCCGGGCCGTAGAAACAAGTTCCGTCATAAAGTCCGGCTGTTCTTTCTTCAACTCCGCAAATTCATCGCTGATCAAAAACAGGTGGGGGATCGGCTCCGCCGCCTCACCGTTCCGGTACAGCTTGTTATAGCCATTGATATGATTTACGTTATGCTGTCTGAATATCTCCTGCCGCCTTGCCAGTTCGCTCTTGATGGATGCCATCGCCCTTTTGCTCTCACTGCCGTCCAGATTCGTGATCGTCCCCAGCAGATGCGGAAGTTCCTCAAACAGCCCCGCCATTCCTCCGCCCTTATAGTCGATCAGCAGGAAACCCACTTCATAGGGATGGAAATTGACCGCTAACGACAGGATATAGGACTGTATGATCTCCGACTTACCGGAGCCTGTGGTCCCCGCCACCAGTCCGTGAGGGCCGTGGGCCTTTTCGTGCAGATTGAGACAGACCAGATCATCCTCCGCCCTTACGCCAAGGGGCACCGCCAGAGATTTATGGGACCTGTTTTTTGCCCACCTTTCTTCCGCCAGAAATTGCTCCGGTCTCTTCACCCCGTACATCTCAAAAAAGGTGATGCTCTCCGGTATCCTCGTGGTAACACCCAGATCATGGATCAGCACACCCAGATTCCTCGCCATCCATTCCAGATCGCAGTTCCCCACGTGGTTTAACCGGAAACGCTTTTCCACGACCCGCCCTTCTTTCAGCAGCAGCGTCGCCTCCTCCGAGTCGTGCAGCTCCACCACCGTCCCGATGTTCTCCGGGAGGTTGCCCCGCAGGTAGCTGGTATAGACCACAGAAAATCCAAGGTCTTTCCCCGGCTTGTTTAAATATTCCATAATGGAATGATCCATGACCAGTTTGGGCTCATCGATGAGGAACACAAAATGCGGCAAAAACTGTGACTGGCGGCTGCTCTCCTCCACCTTTAACTTTCTGTCCTTCAAGATCCTAAACAGACTCCCGAGGACCTGATCCCGCATCTGTTCGGAATTGATATCTCCGGACATGTTGAGGCTCTTTACTGTCAGGTGGGGATACCATCTCATATAGCGGAAGTCATCATCATACTTTTTATGATGGATCAGAATGATCTGTAAGTCGTGGTAACTCTGCCCAAAAGTCATCTGCGCCACAAGCAGCTTCAGTTGTTCCAAAACGGTCTCTTTCTCTCCCACAAGCCCCAGATGCGCATTTCTTAAATTGACTGTCACGGCCTTATCATCGATATAGGCAAATCTCTCTGCCAGAAGTTTCGCTTTCTTCTCCAGTCCGTCCTCCTCCGTCTTCATCTCCTCGTCCCGACAGCTCACGGAAAAGGACGCCTTCTCACGACGTTTTCCCAAAGATACTTCCAGAAAATCATCATCTTCCGCACTCCGCTCATAGATACGGCTGCTGTAACTTTCTATCATCTTTTCAATATCCGCTGTGGAAGGATGATTATAATGGTCGGCCCGCTCTTCCTCCTCATACAGTCTGTTGAGCTCTTTCCTTTTCCGCAGCAGATACTCCTCATACAAGTCTTCTCTGGCCTGCCCCTTCTCCCGGCATTCCTTTTTATTGTTGATATAGCCCGTAATGGAAAACAACAGCGTCATGACAGTTGACGCGACAGACATGAGCACAAAAATGCCTCTCTTCATGATAATGGCGACCACCACTGTGATGCAGAGCATGATGATCGGAGACAAGACCGTTTGTAGCAGACTCCCCTTTGGCATAGACGCTCCCGCGGGAGGACCTTTTATCTCCACCTTGCCTTCCGGGGCATGTATGATCAGACGGGGGGACCTTGTAAAATGCGGAAATCCTTCAAAAGGCTTTCCACCCGCATCACATTCAGGCAGGGAGACAACCGCTTTGTCCCCACCCCCGATCATTTCCAGAAAGCCTTCATGATAGATGCATAGCACCGTCCCGACAAGGATCTGATCCCCGGCATTCAAAATGCACTTTCCGTCCTCTGTGAGCCTCCTGCGGTTTAAGTACAGACGGCTGTCCCCGTTGAGCCCGAGCCCGGACACCTCCAGTTTTCCCTTCTCTATGGAAATGGCGTATCCTATGTCCGGAATGTTGATATCCGCGCCTTTTTTCGCCAGAGTGATATCCTCGGGGCACTCATAGCAGCGCGTCCCCTCCGGAATATAGAGAAGCTCGTATCCCTCCGGCGTCTCCTTCCAGCGCCCTGCCTGAATATCCTTCGTCCGGTATTCCTTTCCCATGTAAGAAACGTATCCATCCCGGACCGGCATCTGTTCATAACCGTTTTCTCTATTGATCAGTATGTATTCCATCCTTTTATCCCTCTGTCATTTCCGAAAATTCCTCCGCCAGCGGTTTCAGCTTCCCCTCCACCTCTGACAGCCTCTTTGTCTTTTCCTCCCCTGTCAGCGAGGCGTCGCTCTCTATGACCTCTTTCTCCTTAAGATAGGCGAAGAAGAGGAGCTGGTCGCTGGACGCCTGCATGGCGATATCCGCCGCCTTCTCCGTATCCAGACGGTTGATATAGATCCAGTATTCCAATACTTTCTCATCCCCGTTTAAGGACACCGTGTTAAGGATGTTTCTCATGTTGTCGTCGCTGAAACTTTCACAGCGGACGCAGGAATAGGCCAGAATATATTTCTGACAGACATTCATCCGCTCCACATCCACCGCTTTCATCGCCTCCACCGTACCGCTGTAGTCTGACTGAAGGTATGCCTCATTTGCGGCGATCACCGCCTCCGTATAGGGGCGCTCCCACAAAAACAGCCGAAAGAGGAAAGCCGCAGCGGCAACAGCCAGCACGCCGGTAAACACTAACGCGGTCCGAAGAAATCTGTTTCCTTTCCTTGAGACCTCCACGAAACGCTCCTCATTGATCTTCTTGTAGCGGAAATGCTCCTCTCTCAGCCTTTCCACAATTTGTCCGACGTTTCGGCAATCCAGAAGTCCTTTTAAAAACTTGTCTTCTGAAAGAAGATCCTGTCCCCCTCTGTCGTAATCTTCGAACCGGTACTTTTTCGAAAGCGTACATCCCACAAGCGACCTGTATTCCCGCAAGAAATCCTCCTCGAAAAAACCGCCTTCCGCGGGATAGACGTCCCGCGTCCTCACATAAGCTCTGCCCTGAATATCATAGTAAAGGTTTTCCGGCGCCAGCGTAAAGCGGTACGTCTCCGCCAGCCGCTTAAATTTCCCCACATCCGCCAGAGCAGTGAACAGGAACTCTCTCTTTTCCCGACGGACGCCCGTCCATGGGAAAAGGCCTCCGGTCTCATAGGTCATGATCAGGCTCTCTTTTTCTTCCTCCATCGTACAGTCCAAAAAACCTTCCTCATGCCTGATAAGTCTTTTGAGCTCAAAGACCGTGGAAGCGGTCAGCGCGGATCTCCTGACAGTCTCGCGGATCACCTGCTCCGTGCCGCCCATAGCTTTGGTGTTTTTTTTTGTTTTTTTTCGGTTCATCTGCATATTCCCTCAATTCAGCTCTCGGCCTTTCTCTTTATCAGTATCCAAATCCTCTGGCAGTTCTTTGAATTCCATCAAACGCACCTAACAGGCTTACCATACCACCCCGTTTTTCCCTGAAAAATCATTCCGGCTCAGGCGCAATATTTAAATACCAGTTGCCCTCCACATTTTTATACCCATATCTTATACAATCTTCATGATCGCACCACGCAAAACTATTCTCGACATCATTGTTTGTTGTAATAAAAGGAGTAAATTTCGTATCAATCCAAAATTCTACTATCCGCATATCTTCCCCCTGATAAGTCTGTCCGCAGTAAGATATGTCTATCCAGACAATCACTCTATTTTCAATAATCCTATTAACCGCTTCTCTCAACTCCGTGTTTTTATTAAAAACACTCTCCATTTCCTCATTTTCATCTATATGAAAAGTACCCGAATATAAAACGGAAAGGTAGTCACTCGTCTTATTCCCCGACAGTTGAGCTCTATACCTTTCACTGTCATAAAACAAAATACAATATTCATTCTCTTCCATAATTCTTTCATCTAAGGCATCTATAAAGTTTTGCAGATCTTCCTCATTTTCCTGAAAGAGTTTTTCAAGTCCTGAAAATTCAACTTCATTCTCTTTGAAATATGCTTCCATAAGCAGTACTTTCTCTTTTTTCCTCTTTTCCTTTTCCTCTTTCATCCTGACCTGTTCTTCCTCCTGTCTGATCCGTTCCTCTTCGGCAATCCGTATGTTTCTTTTTCTAATCAAGTAAGCGCCTCCTGCACACAGGGCTGCCGCAGATATGACAAACAGAACCCTCATCATGATCTTTCCACGCTTATTTTTCTTATCAGTCTGTATCGCAAATTTCATAGATAAATACCCCTTTGACTGTATATCTCCCGTTACGGTTCGCAACCGCTGTACCGGCTCCACCCCTGAATTTGGTACCCCGTTTTTCCCTGAAAAATCATTCCGGCATCGCACCAATTTTTAAATACCAGTTGCCCTCCACGTTTTTATACCCATATCTTATACAATCTTCATTATCACACCACACAAAACTATTCCAGACATCAATGTTTGTTGAAATAAAGGGAGTAAGCTTCGTATCGATCCAAAATCCTACCCTCCGCATATCTTCCCCTTGGTAAGATATGTCTATACTGGTGTCTATCCAGACAATCACTCCATTTTCAATAAGCGTATTAACCGCCTCTCTCAGCTCCGTGTTTTTATTGAAAACTCTCTCCATTTCCTTATCTTCGTCTATGATGAAACTACCCGTATATAAAACGGAAAGGTAGTCACTCGTCTTATTTCCCGACCGTTGAGCATCATACGCGTCATGGTCATAAAACAAAATACAATATTCATTCTCTTCCATAATCCTTTCATCTAAGGCATCTATAAAGTTTTGCAGATCTTCCTCATTTTCCCGAAAGAGTTCTTCTAATTTTGCAAATTTAGCTTCATTCTCTTTGAAATATGCTTCTATCAGCAGCGCTGCTTCCTTTCTCCTCCTCTCCTCTTCCTCTTTCCTCCTGACCTGTTCTTCCTCCTGCCTGATCCGCTCCTCTTCGGCTATCCGTATGTTTCTTTTTCTGATCAAGTAAGCACCTCCTGCACACAGGGCTGCCGCAAATATGACAAGCAGAACCCTCATCATGATCTTTCCACGCTTATTTTTCTTATCAGTCTGTATCGCAAATTTCATAGATAAATACCCCCTTTGACTGTATGTGTCCACCATATGTCATAAAATATTGCCATTCATTTGTTGACGCCGCTATAACCATCATCTGGATATCTATATCCGAAATATATGTCTTATCCATATGGTTATTACGCATCATATCATAAATTTCCAACATATCGGCAACCGGTCTTGAAGTGTTATACTTTTTGTCTTCGTACCCGTCATCTATTCCCAAGATATGACCGAACTCATGTGCAACCGTATCGGTATAATGCTTTCTATCTCTGGGCGTTCCATCACTCAAAGAGCTATACATGGTTATACGCCCTGTATTATCAATACTCCATATCCCGTTACGGTTGGTGACTGCTGTACCAGCGCCATCCCTGAGTTCGATGTCTAAAAACTCTTGCTTATTCCGGAATAAATTTTGTGCTCCGTCAGCTCCGTTTTTCTCATACACATTTACCTCTACTTTAACGTTATTTCCATAAATATTTTCATAGGTTCCCGCCCATGTCTCTATCCCCTCGATCGCAAGATCATACGTTGTCATATCCCCCACCTCCGTATTGATATCCCCTGTGATATCCACATACGCGTCTATCGTTATGGTATTCCCGCTTATCCTGACCTGCACCGGTGCATATCTGCTTGGCTCTGTAGGATAAATGTCCTCTATATAATTTCCACTGGGGTCTATATACACTGTCGGATTATTTTCACAATATATATACTGGTTTAAAGTCTTCGGCCGGCGAAACCGCCGATATCTCTCTCTGTCCTCGCTGACAAACCTTCCCGCTCCGGCATCGTATCTCCTCGCCTGAGCATAGTACAGACCGCCCGTCTCTTCCATCTGATACCCCGTATACCCGAAAGGCTGCGCCCGCCTCTCCTGCTCCGGGAAAAGGGCCTGTCCGAATTCATCAAAGCCATAGCTCTCCCTGATCTCCCCCTCCCCGTCAAGCAGCAGCATCGGGCTTCCGAGGTCATCCTGCAGATAATAGCTGTCCTGCCCTGCTTCTTCCATGACAGCCACATTCCTATCCCAGTAGAAAGTCCGTACTCCCTGTTTCGCGCTGTCCTCCGCCGCCAGCACGTTGCGGTACCGCCTTGTCAGGTCAATGGTATAACAAATCTGCCTCTCCGGGTCTTTCGGCCCCTGTTCTTCCATGTCAGGGATCCCGCTTCCCGTCACCCCGCCGTAGGCCTTCTGGCCGATCCGGTTCCCAAACACATCATACCTATATTCCACCCGTCTCTCTGTTCCCTCTTTTACCTGAAGCGCGCTGCTCATCCGGTTTGCCGCGTCAAAAGTGAAGGCTTTTGACAGTCCTTCCCCTCTGCTCACCGCAGTCAGGTTCCCTCTGAGATCATAGGTATAAGTCTGCTCGCCGTCATCATCTGTGCAGGATACCAACTGGTTTCCCGCATTGTACCGATAAGCGCTCTGCACAGGCGCCTCTCCTCTATAGTCCTCCTTTAACGTACGGTTTCCGAACGCGTCATAGGCGTACCGTCTCCATAGCCGCCCATCCCTGTTGACTTCCGTCAGGCGATTCAGGGCATCATAGGAATAGGCAAAATTCCCGCTGTCCGCTTCCGCTCCCTGTCTCTTCTTTTCCGCCCGGATCTTGTTCCCGGCCCTGTCATAGCCGTAACTGTATTCCTCTTCGAACCCCGTCCCGGTATGGCGTATCCTTTCAAGCCGCCCCGCTCCCGTGTATGTATACTCCGCCGCAGCCCCGTTGGGGAGCTTCTTTTCTTTCAAACGCCCCAGCCCGTCGTACATATAGGTGATGATCCCGCTTCCGGTGGATAGTGACGCGAGCTGTCCTTTTTCATTGTAACTGTATGCCGCCTCCTTACCGTCCGGATAAATGAGACGCCGCCGCTCTCCCATGCTTCCCCACTCATAGCCGGTGGTCTTTCCGTCAGGGGCTGCCACGGACATCACCCTGCCCAGAGCATCCTTTACGATCCTGGTTACTCCGGCGGCATCTCTTGCTTCCTCCAGCCTCCCGAGGGCGTCATAGCTGTACGATACGCTGTTCCCGTCCCCATACAAAATATCCCGTAACAGTCCCCGCTCGTCATAGCCGTAAGCAGTATGGTAACCATCTCTGTCCCATTTGTCCGTCAGTCTGCCATTCCTGTCATAGCCAAAGAATTCCTCCGCCCCCAACGGGTCTTTGATGGATGTGACGCGGCCCCGCGTATCCCATTGATAAGTGGTCGTCTGTATCTCCCCGTTTTCCCCCATCCGCTCAATTTTTAGGGGATCCCCCATAGGATCATATGTATACCAGGTCTCATTCCCGAGGGCGTCCGTCACCGATGACAGGTTACCGTTTGGTGTATAAGTATAGCGGGTCTCATTCCCATTCCCGTCTGTCATCCTTATCATGTTCCCGAGGGCGTCATATTCATAGCGGACTATCCCGCCATCCGGATCCGTAACCGTTTCCCTGCGGTCTAATGCGTCATAAGTGATGGACAGTTTTTCTCCGATCCCGTTTTCCATGCAGATACAGTTTCCATTGGCGTCGTAGGCGTACCGCATGGCGCTTCCGTCCGCTTTTCTGTGTTCCGCCAGCCTTCCGTTCCGGTAGATGCGCTCCTCCGTACCCCCGTCTGGATACCGGATGCCTGTCAGGTTCCCCATCACATCATAAGCATAGGCAGTGGTATTTCCCAAAGCATCTGTCTCAGATATGCACCGCTTCATTCCATCATAAGCATACGTCGTTTTATTTCCCAATGCATCGGTAATGCAGGTCAGATTCCCCTCCTCATCATATTCATAACATGTCTCCGCCCCTGCCGCATCCGTGGCCTTTATCATGCGGTTCAGCGCGTCATAGACAAATACGGTGTGGTTCCCCTCCGCGTCTGTGATCCCGGTCCGGTTGCCGTTCCCGTCATAGGTATAATGAATGTTTCCGCCCTCCGGCAGGCCTTCCTCACACAGCCTGTTGCCGCCATCATACTGATAGGACACCACCCCGCCATTCGGATGCCTGACAAGGCTGATATTCCACATGCTGTCATAGGAGTATTCTGTAGCGTTGCCTTCTTTATCCGTGATCCGGCTGACCCTGCCTATCTCATTGTAATCCGCTTTTACCGTATATCCGTCATAGTCCATTACCTCCGTGATCTTTCCGCTTTCATTATAGCTGTAACTTCTGCATGCACCGAGGGGATCTGTCACCCTGCTCACCTTATCGGCGTCGTTGTACTCATATACCATGGCATTTCCGTTCCCGTCCACACTCCGGACAACACGGTTCAGGCTGTCATACCGGTAGCTCACCTGTGCTCCTCCGGCATCCCGGATATTGGTTATATTACCACCTGCGTCATACGTTATCTTTGTTGTGCTTTTGTCTGCATGTATGATGCACACCGGTCTTCCCTGTCCGTCATACTCCATATGGTTTCCGGTTCCGTCCGCCCTGATGGAGGAGATCAGATTCCTGTTTTTATCGTATATATTATGCAGCTTTTCCTTGCCGTTTACCTTCAGGTTGATGAGCTGGTTGGCCGCATTATAGGTCAGATTCGTCTTTTCCCCCAGCGCATTGATGACCTGCGTCAGGTTCCCCCTGTTGTCATAGGCCATGCGGGTCGTGTTCCCGTTCCGATCCGTGTGCAGGATCCGCTGATTTTTCTCGTTATAGCCAAAGTGTTCCTTCGTCCCGTCCTCATACAGGATATCCGTGTCCCGGTACTTGCTGTCGTGAATGTAAGTTGTCCTGCTCCCATTTCGTTCAATCAGGATAGTCCGTCTCTTCTTGTCATCATAAAGAAACTCCATGTGTCCGCCATCCGGGAATTCCTGACGGATGACACGACGCTTCTCGTCGTAGGTGTTTTTTACTGCCCTATGCCCCCTCGGATTGACCATCTCCTCCATCCGCCCGTTCTTTCCGTAGCGGTAGGTATAAGTTCTTCCGGAAGGGACCCTGACTGCAGCAATCTTTCCCCTCTCATAGGACATCTCCACACGCCTCCCTGTGTGATCCGTCACACAAGTCAGCATCCCCTCGTCATTATATTTATATGTAAAATATATATCATTGTCTGTTTCAGCCCTTTCCAACTTTCCTGCGTTATTATATGAAAACGTGATACCCCTGCCGTAACGGTTTTCCTGACGGATCATCTGACCAATTGCGTTATAAAATGTTTTTTCCTCTGTCAACGTCAATAAAATATAGTTTTCCCCGTCTTTTGCCAATATCTCCGTGGCTGAATAAAGGCTCCGGTATGTGCCGTCCTCCAGCTTCTTAAAAGTCTTTTTTTGTCCATCCCCCATGAAGATGGTTACTTTCCTCTTTTCCTCACTTTCTTCCAGACGAGATTCATAATTATAGGTAAAGCACCTGCCGAGGCTCTCCTTTCTCCGGTCCTTTGCATTATAGTAGCGATGGAAAGACAGGGGGATCTCTCCGCCTATCTTTATATCCTCATGGTCATAGACGAAGTTTCCTGTGGAAAGGTTGATCGGGTCGCCCATATAATGCACTGCCTCAGCTGTTACACCCAGCATATCATCCTCTATTTCTGCAAGATTCTCTTTCAGTTCTTTTGATGTTTTGTTCCAGCCGCCTTTTAATTCGTTCAGTCTTTGAGCAAATTCTTTGTAACTCAAATCAACATCTCCCGTTTCCAAAAGGGACATAAGATCGCTGAGCTCATTCTTTACGGTTCCATACACTTCCTGTATTCCATCCATGCCTTTTGCCAGACTGTCATCGTAAGCAGGAAGCTGATTTATAAGTTTTGACAAAAGGGCTTCTATTTGATTTTTATAATAATCATATCGCTCTCCCTTCAAATTTCCGGAAAGATCGGCGATATCTGCCCCCAAAGCTCGGGCTTTATAGTTTTCTTCAATTTGGCTATAAATTCCGGAGATATCCAAAATGGACCTCTCCATTTCTCCACAAATATCTTTTGCCGCCTCGAAGATAGCCTTTTCCTGCCGGAGCATATCCTCTAAGCTGTTTATATCAAAAGCTCTGTCCCGATCCAAAAATACACTACTATATCTCCCCATTTGTATTCTCCCTGTAAACTTATCAAATCTTTACATTGTTATATGCCGCGTCCACATCCGCTAAAGCAGATGCAGTCGATCGAATATGATCTGCCATTGCGATCAGCAGTTCCCCTACCGAATCCATCAGCATGACTTCCTGTTCCACCTCTGCTTTCAGGGAATCAATAAAACTTCCCCCCGAATTATCAATCGCATTTATAATTGTATCTCCTGATTTTCTGCTCGCCTCAATGATATATGTCTGTACCCTGCTGATAAATCCCGAGATTGCCCCCTCTGTACTACTGCTGTTTACGCTGATATCACACATCTCTATTTCCTCCTTTAGCCATGCGTACTATCTATTGTCATAGTGCTCTCTATCATATTCGCAACGCCCACCTCACAGTCTTGAAATGCCTGCTCCAACACAGGCACTATTTCATATGATAATACTTCCAGCATATCTACCATTTTTGCCGAAGTTTTGTTTACCCAAAAAATATCCTGACTGGTCACCATCATTTTCATCTCTTCTATAAAACTTCTTACATTTGTCAATTGGGCGCTATGCATTTGTGATAACTCCGATACTATGATCTGATACTCGCTTTCCCGCAGATTTATTATTTGTGCCATTTGATTTCCTCCCGCCTATATAGCATTTTTTCTCTGTATTAAAACCCGTATCATAACATCAATATCAGATATCTGCTGGTTAAGTTTATCGATCTGCTTACTCACATTACCCTTCAGTTCATCTACCCTCAAATAAGTTTGATCCATCTTTTTTATGCCTTCCGAAAAAATTTGTTTAACCTTATCTGCAGATTCCCCCTCAAACAGATTCACTATGACAACTTCAGCCAGCATATCATTTCCATTGTATTTTGATTTTTGTCTCTGCCACATATCAAGATATGTCTCAAGAGTTCTCTTTTCACTCTTAAGTTCGTTTACCAAAGATGTGACCCCTGATTTTTTTATATTCCACCGGTCTATCTGTTTCTGCAGTTCTGCCCTTTGCTTTTCCCGCTCCGCCTCTCTCCGCCTTGCCTCGGCTGCTTCATCATATCCTATCCCCGGCATCTTGATTTTCCCCTTTCCTCAATTTTCCGGCTCTTCCACTAATTCCAGAATATCTCCGGAATAGATCTCCGCCTCACTGTATGTTAAAAGTACATTGACCTGATTTTTCGTCCTCATTGATCTCACATAGGACACGGTTTCCGCCGTCTCCTCCTCCAAAAGCCCCTTCTCCGCCAGTATCTCCATAGTCTCCGCTATTTTCTGGTCCTCAGACACCAACAGATCCATTGCCCGCTTCCCGTTAACTCTCCATGTCAATTTTAGCTGCATCAGAGTCCCTCCTCTTCTTTCTGGCCGCATTGACCTTCATCAGTATATAGAGAAACGCCAGAACAAACAGCAGCTCTCCCATAACAAAATACACTGCATTATCCTCCTGCGCCCTGCTGTAATCTTTCACTCTGGAAAGCTGTATCTCCTCCGAAAAGATTCGCTCCACCATGTCTGCCTCGTCGCTTTCCGTCTGCATCTGTCCCGAAAAGAGATACTCGGTCAGTGCGCTGTCCTGTAAACGTTCTTCCTCCTCCCTCTCCCGGTAGCGTTCTGTGTTTTGATCGGAAAACAGATCCGCCGCCCCGTACCTATCCAGAAGGGATGTGTACGTTGTATTCCCCCGCTTCTTCCACGCTTCCCCGTCTAAGACGAGATTCCCGGAAGGCTCATAAACTGCCTCTTCCTCTTTACTTTCTTCCGGTATTACCGCATCTTCTTCCATCGTTCCCACCTTCCCCGCTGCTTCTTTTTCCCTCTCCGCCAAGCGGACAACTGCAGCGGGCGCTTTCCCCGCCGCCCTGTCCGTTTGCTCTTTAACACTTTGATGTGTTACCTGACAGATACTTTAGATTTGGAATAAGCGCTGTCCACTGCCTGCATATCTGCGATATAGTCGGAAGTTGACTGAATCAGGCTTCTGACTACTTCCAGTGTCTGTGAAAAATTATTTGCCAGTGCGGTATAGTCTTCGCGGTACGTCTCCGTCGATGCGGACGTCCAACCGTCGCACAGAGTCGTTACGCTGGACGTCATGGAACTGGTGGTGTTCTCAAACTCATCCGCATACTGGGACAGCCTCGCTATTTCAGCCTGCATGTCCTCATAACTCATTTTTAAACTGTCTGCTCCCATTAAACTGCCTCCCTTCTTTGGTTTATTTAATAATCAGCCATAGGCCGCATTATTACATCATATCAGTTCTTCATCCTCTTTCGTCCGACTCCCGTACTGCCGCCGCAGGTCGGCGATAATCCCGGCCGTACTAAAAAGGATCGCTGCGCCGAGAATGGCAGCCAGCCAGATTTTTATAGAATATTCCCGTTGAATCGTCGTTACATCCGTATCCGTGGCGGCCTGTCCGTTTATCCGGGGCACAATGGGATTGATGATACAGTCGTAGACTTCCACATTCTCCCGGCTTCCAACTTTTGTGTATGCAAGGGATTCGGTAAACCCTTTTAACAGATCTACATTCAAGCTGTTAACCTGCGCTCTGGACAGCGCCAGATCGTTCATACAGTCCGCCACATTTTTTACCGTCTGCGTATTTGCCTCATCCAGAGCGGTTTTAACCTGCGTCGTATGTTCCGTGGTATTGGTATACATTTCCGACGCATACAGCATATAATCCGAATTATTCTCGGTCACCGCCTGCAGCATCTCCCTCGCATTGACGTCTATGTCATTCAGGTAAGCGTTCAGATTTGCATTCCCGATATACTCCATCGGATCAAACTCCGTAAGACGTCTTTCATAGCTTTCCATACTTCCCTTTACCGCTTCCATCTCCTCTGAAAGCTTTGCCCCCTGCCGCTTATTCTCTTCTGACAGGGCGTCCACAAAATAGGTCTGGATCACGGTGTCGATCTCCTTTGCCTCCGGTTCCAGTTTAAACAGCCTCAACATCTCCTTCACTAAGCTGTCTATCGCTTTTGTATCTTCTGTGGCGGACAGAACGATCTCATACCGTTCTTCCGTGCTCTCTGTGTCTCCCGCCGCACCGTCCAATGTCTTACCCGCTTCTTCCTCCGTGGTTTCCTCCTCGCTCTCTTCTACAGTTTCCTCCTCACTCTCCTCTTCGGTTTCCTCCTCACTCTCCTCCGCGGTTTCTCTCTCACTCTCCTCCTCGGTTTCTCCCTCACTCTCCTCCGCAGTTTCTCCCTCACTCTCCTCCGCGGTTTCTTCCTCACTTTCCTCCTCGGTTTCTTCTATACTTACCGGCGCCTGATCTTCCGTCTCTTCCCTGCTTCCGCCCGGATCGTTTCCCGAAGCGCCGCCTTTTAAGTCGTTCACGATCTCCTGCAACTGATCATCAGCAGCCTTTCTGTCCGCCTCCAACTGCAGATCTATAATCTTTGCGGCTATTCCCCGCATTTCCTCTTCCTGACTGTCGGCATTCTGATTATAATCTCCGACCGCCTCGGAAAGTTTGTTCTGTCCTTCCGCCAGAGACTGTGCCTGAACAGCTTCCGTTTCCTCGGCAGCCGTATGATACAGCCCGAAAAACTTCTCCGCCGCGTTCTCCACCGCTGCGCTCTCCCCCTTGATCAGCGCATACTCTTCTTTCCCCTTTTGCAGCGCCGCCGAATACTCTGACTGCATACCGCTCAATATCGCATCGTTTCTTGAATAATACGCCGTAAGTTCCACGGGCTGTATGTCGCTTCTCACCGCCACTTCCTCCACCGGTACCGCCGAGGCGATCAGCTCCGACGCGTTTATGTCCGCGATTAGCTCCAGTTCCATGTTGTCGTTAGCTAAAATAGTGGCGGAATCATCCTGTATACGGTGGAACTCCGCCATGATGGCGTCCATATACATATAGGCAATATTAGAATTAAACAGAGCCATAAAGGCATTGATGTCACTGACCGCCTGCAGTTTCGCCTCCTCGCCTAACTTTGCGTTATACTGGTAGGAAAGGATCACCTTTGCGGGGTCGTTCTCCACAGAAGTTACGGACGCCGAAAAAGTTTCCGGTATCACTATGTACGCCGCATATTTGCCGTTTTCTATGCCCGTCTTTGCGTCCGTCAGTCCGGTCACGGTAAAATGGCCGTTCGGAAAGCTCAAAAGCTGCCCGGCATAATTAACCTGCGTATCCCCTACCGCCACACCGTTATCCATGTTTACAACTGCGATGGCGGTCACATGTTCTTCCCGAACTTTAAGCGCTTCCTGACGGTTGCGTTCAAGGCGTATACCCCCAAAGACACTTACCGCTGCCAAAACTGCCAGACCAGTTCCACCTAACATGATCTCCCATAATTTTTTCGCTTTTGTTCCCATTATCCTTCTCTCTGACAAGTCTCTTTCTTTTAAACTTCTTTTTCTCAACCATAACATATTTAAAAATCATTTCAACATGTTGGCCCTCAATTGCAAATGTTGACCCTCAATTGTAGATTTTTGATGTTAAAAGAGCATAAATTTTCCTTTTTCCCTTACTTACGGCCGCAAAAAAGCATCCTCCAACGTCACTTGAAAGGATGCCTCTGCAATGCTGTTCCGATCCCCGAAAGACCGGTCATCAATGCCGGATTATATTTTTCCCGAGCGGAGATATTCCCCTGCTCCAGCCGTCTCAATATCCGCTCCCTAAGATCCCCAAACTCCCGCTCCAGTTCAGAATCTGATTCCTGCTGCAGATATATCCCCAGCGCCAGATAGTTCCCTGCCAGTCCGTGACACAGACAAAGTTCCTCCGGTTCCTCCTCTTCCAGAAAGATCTGTCTGCAGCGTTCCAGATCCCGCTTGATCCATGCAGAAAATTCCGGTACGCCGCACTGTTTCAGCTTTAATCTGGAAAGCAGAATCCCCGCAGCCCCGTGGCACCATGCGTTATTGCAAAACCGAAGTCCCTCCGAATGACGCAGATCTTTCCAGTTCCCGCTCTCATACAGGCTGTCCTCATAAGCCAGCAGTTCTTTGATCCTGCTCACATACCGCATGTCCTTTGTCAGTTCCAGCAGATAGCTGAAAGCCAGTATCAGCCCGCTGTTTCCATGGGCCATCCCCGCAAGCGGCATCACCCCCTCCAGTAAACGCCACCCGGCTCCGCCTTCCACGGTTTCACACCTCTCCCAGATCCGTTCCCCCATCTTCATCGCCGTTTTCAGATAACGCGTCTCCTCTGACGCTCTGAAAAGTTTTGCAAATACTGTCACTGCCCCGGCAAGCCCCGAAAGATAATCCATGCACCGCTCTGTTTTCCACATACTTTCCACAATCTCCGCATGCCGTTTTGCCCATGTCAAAAACCGCTCTTCTCCGGTGATCTCACAGAGCAGAAGGTAGGTATAAACAACAGAACCCTCTCCTGTAAAAGCGCCCGTATTCCCGTCCTTTCCTCTGCGCTTATCCTCTGCCGTTTTTTCCGTATAAAAAAACAATTTATTTACAGCCGACTCAAAAACACGGCGATATCTTTCCGGCGGATATTCCCGCATTACTATAGCCAGCAGTATCGTTATACCCCCGATTCCTTCATACAGAAAAATTCCTGACGGAGCAATTCGGAAATTCCCGGTCTCTTCCACCTGCGGGCCGTAAAATCCTATGTCGCCATTGCCGGTTATGACAGCCATACCACACACCTGATCCGCTATCCTCCTGATCTGCTTCTCTATCCGCTCCTTCTCACACTTTTTTTCGCATATAGCATCAGAAACATCTGCCTTTCTGCGGACAAACTTTCTCTTTTCCAGTATGCCGAGAGACAGCGAAATCAAGAGAATCTGCTTCTTCAAATCATCTTCCCCGAATCTCTTCAACCTTTCCTCCCAGTTCTCATACGCCCCTTCCCGATAGAAAACAGGAATATCCATCCGGTACAGAGCATCTCTTTCCTGCCCCGCCAGCTCCTCATCCTTCTGGTTTTTATCCAGAACATGCAAAAACAGCCTGCGCCTCCCGCCGTCTTTCAAAAGCTCCGGAAAAAAAGAGGTCTGCAAATACATCTGGTATTGCTGGGTATGACGTATCAGATACCGGCTCCCGCCGGAAAACAGATGTCTGCATCTCTCTGTAAGCAGCTCCCTTTCCTGCAGAAAATATCTGTAAGCATATTCAAAGCCCTGGCAAATTTCCTGTGCATGGGCCGACGGATCAGCCCTCTTCCCCTGATAAACCGGCAGACTTCCCGCAAGTTCCGTCTCCCCCTGTTCATAGTCTATATAAATCTCTGAACTTTCATGCTTCTTTACCACCGGGATGCGAAACGGTGTTTTTACCTTCTCTCCCCTGTTAAGCGCATTCAAAATGATTCCCTTCTCGTCCCCTCCCCAAGTAATGACAGGCAGTATTCCCACACTCAATACCGAATGCCTCAACTCTTCGGCTGTCATCTCGTCCGCACTTTCATACGCTGTATAACTAGGATTTCCCGGCAGTGTTTCCAGATCGATCGGCATCGGATACTCCCCATCGGCGATGATATTTTCTCCGTGCATATCGCTCATATCCATCAGCCTGCACAGGAAAAGCAGTATCCCCATTCTCTGAAAATACCTTTTTACTTCCGCCTCATTTTTACATGGCCGCTGTTCTATATAGGACTCCCAGCTATGATCTTTCCGCGCCAGAATCCGGATATTGTGAAAGGAAAGACCGGCTCTGCGGCAAAACTGTCCGTATAATCCCATAAACCACTGATCTTTTTCCAGATTTCGGGGCTTATAAATAAGGACCCGCCCATGATCCAAAAATACTTTTGTCACTGTCTGTCCGCCATGATGGGGATCGGAAAGGCCGCATTCCATTTTCTCTATCCCGTTAAATGGATTCCCGGAAAAAAACTGCCTCTTCAGAGCCTCTGCATCTTCAGACATTTCCGATGCGATCCGTTTAATCTGAGTTGTCACGGTAATGATCCGAAAAAACAGTAAACGCTTCATCTCAGGATACCGCTTACATAGCTTCCGGATATAATTCCTGTCATTTAAAAACCGTTCCTGATAATCCCGGTATTCTTCTCCGGGATCCATCCCTCGAAGCACACGATTTTCTTTACAAAAATGAATATCCTGAATCAATACCCGTATAGGAATCCATGATGCTGCCGGATAAAAGTTTAAAAAAATAATTTTTCTGAGATCATCATCACCGATTATTTTAGATTTTCCGATATAAATTACTGCGAGTCTCCCGAAAAAACGAAAAAAATTCCCGAAAGTTCCTTCTGACGGATATATTTCCCAGCCTTTTTCCTCTTGGAACAGTTCTTCACAGAGATCCTCTAATGCGGAAAACTCCTCCTGAAACATGTCGGGATATCTATTCTCTTCGCAAATGTTTTCCTTTTTGATTTTCTCACATACATCTCTTCCCAGAACAGCTTCCCAGTATTCTCTGTTCTCCTGTATTTCCCTTTTGTGATCCATTTGCATTCCTCTAAATAACAATGAATTTTTGAAAAAAATGGTATGCTCCCAATTGAAGCAGAGTTCAAATTTCTTTATCACCCCGCCTCACAGGGAGCATACCTGCATTTTTTAATCCTAACTATCATACTTTGCATTTTTAGCAACAGATAATGCTAAAAATTCCGCCATAAGCTACCGTAACAGAATATGTTCCGCCGTCTGCTGTCGCCATGTCGACTTTTTCTGCCTCCAGCAGTTCCAACAATAAGTCCTTTTCAACTTTTAATTCTGTATTCATTCCTTTTCCTCCTCCTTAACAGGTGCTATCAGTTTCACTTCAAAACACTCCCCATTGTACTGAAAATCGATATCCCCACCATACCTTTTCACGATGCGTCTTACCTGTTCCACCCCCATTCCATGCGCATTCTTATCCGCCTTGTCCGTTATAAACCGTTGACCGCTTATTTTCGGACTTTTGGAACTGCTGTTTGCCAATTTTAGCATAAACATATACCTGACATTCCAAATATGCAGATATATTTCCCGTTTCTCGGGTACACACTTCTCGCACGCCTCTATCGCATTATCCAGAAGATTTCCTAATAAAATCCCCAGTTCTGCTTCCTCAAAAGGATATTCATAAACATCCAGCTCCAGCCGGAATACAATGCCTGCCTTATCCATAGCCTGTTTCTTATAATTTATGATGAAGTCCAGAAAAGGAAGGCCCGTCCAGACCTGATGTTTCTCTTCGTCCAGCTCATCTATATGTTTGTGAAGAAACTTTTCAGCATCTTGATATCTCTTTTCTTTCATGCAGCAGTATAAATATTCCAACGTACGAGAATATTCATGCAAGCGCAGTCTGTCTTTCTGATACAGTTTGTGTATCTCTACATTCTGTTTCTGCAACAGTTCCTGCGACATATCCAGATTTTTGTTGTCCATCTGTATTTTGTTGTATGCGTTTCGCAGTACCGCAAAATGCAGGAATAAAAAAATGCAGAAAACCAAAAGTACATTCAATACCAGATCTATTGCTTGAAATCCCTGCTCACCAAGCCACATGTTATAGCTTAGTAAACACCACTGAACTCCTGTTACTATCGATAATAATCCTATTTGTTCTGATAATAGCAGATAGATCAGTTTTTTATAATTTTCTAATACTCCCCTTTTCCTCATCAACAATACTATTGCTGCCATCAATATAATACACCAACAGCATTCCAATATAGTACGGCTTCCCCTGTTCAATGCAATCAGCGTTTTATCAAACAGAATTCCCTCCAGAATCAACACCGGCAGCTTTAAAAACGAGATACCGGTCAGGTACAATACTTCCAATATAAAAATATGCAGGAATTTCACTTTAAAACAGTTTCCATACACTGTTGAAACCATTGCGGCAAACAGCAAAATAAATATGTTTGATATAAATGAATCCTTTGCATTCCACGCATATGATATGCACAGAACCGCACATCCGGTAATCCATACTCCTTTGATCCATATGCCTTCTCTTCTGAACTCCGGATACAGTTCATATATCATCCATATGCCAAACAGCATCTCGACAACCTGAATTAGAATATAGCATTCCTGTAACATTTTATCCCCCGCCGTTCATGATCATGTCTTTTACATAACCCCATTTCGGCCTGCTGACCGGAAGTATCTCTCCATTCCGGACGCATACCCCGTAATCTTTCAATGACTCCACATGATCTATATTTACTATACAGCTACGGTCGATCATCAAAAATTCTTCACTGTGCAGTTCTTCCAGAATAGCTCCTATAGGTTTCCGAACCAGACTTTCCCCATTTTTATGTACAATAACGACATATTTTCTGTCCTTTTTCAAATAATAAATATCCCGATAAAGTATTCTCTCCTGCTGGCCGTAATGTTCCACTATATAAAACCGGTCACATTTCTTTTTCTTCCTTAATGCCTCTTTCATGGAAAGATACGCCCGGCGAAGGTTTTCCTCCAGCTTTGTTTTCAAAATATAGCGGTATGCGTTCACCTCATAACCTTCTATACAATAATCAACATAATGAGTAATGTAAATTAAAATCGAATCCGATGATCTCCGTCGAATCTGCTTTGCCACCTCTAATCCGTCCATATCCGGCAGCTTCATATCCAAAAGATAAATATCAAAATATCTGCCGTTCTTCAAGTCTGTCAAAACATCCTGCCCACTTCTATAGATACCGATTTCATGATTCATCCCCATCTGGTTCATGCACTCTTCCGTAATCCGGCCGATACGGTCAATATAAATGTCTTCATCATCCAAGACTGCAATACTCAGCATCTTTCTATCCTATCCTCTGTTCTTTATAATTCTAATGTATAAATACGGAACTGCTTTAAATCCAAAAAAAAGCTTTCCTCACTGTTAATTACAAGTTTATAAAGGTCTTTCTTTATCATTTCCGGATAACTGTTCCCGCTCTGGCCCCTTTCATAACAGTAATAATACTGTCCTTCCCTGTGATTTATCAATTTATCCATTATGTCATCAACTACGTCTGATTTTTTCATTTGGTTTTTTCTGCTCGGCATCCATTTACCAATCAAGCTGTATATTCCCTGCCAGCTCACCTTTATCGTTTTTGTCCTGTCGGCGTAGTTTTCCAAAAGTTCTTCCATGCTTGTATCCGCCAGCGCACAGATTTCATCATATAATGCAATATCCGCCTCTTTTACCAGCCCCATCCTGAATACTGCACAGATTTGAAGGATCGCCAGTTCAAGAAATTCCCTGTCTTCCTCCTGACTGTACCACTTCTTTAACCAGTTCAGGTTTTTTCGCACGGTCCCTCTGACAGTCAGTCCCCTGCAGCTCAAAGCCTCCAGCGTATATATCATGGACATAATAGATTCTTCTTCTATTTTTCTCTGCATATTACCACTTTCCTAAAATCAGTCATTTTTGTAAATATAGTACGCATATTATTCATTTCACTTTCACATCCTAAATTGATACACTAAACACAGGAGTGACGCAAAATGGATAAAATGATTGGCAAACGGATCTGTCAGGCGAGAAAATTGAAACATTTAACTCAGGAGGATCTTTCTGAACTTAGCGGGTTATCTGTCAGCGCAATCAGCCGCATTGAGACCGGAAGCAATTCAACCTCGTTAAAAACATTAGAGCATCTCGGCAATATTTTAGACGTTCCCCTTAATTATCTGCTTTATGATCTCCTTTCCGACCAGCAGGCGCCTCTTCAGAACCCTGTTGTTTCTGACATTATTGCTTTGACTGAACAGTTGGATGAATCGCATCAGCAGTTTCTTCTTGATTTTGTTAAAATCTATCTCTCGTATGTCAGATCGGGTTTATTATAGCATAGTTTCAATCAAATGGATTATTTTGACCCTGAATTGTCAAATGTTGACCGCGAATTGTATATTGTTTAGAAAGATAGATGAAATTTATATCCCTTTTGCTTCTCTGGCAATCACATAAATCCTCTCGCTCTCCTCACATACTCCCCCATGCGTGTCCGCGTCCAATGCTTTCACAAACAAAAGCCCCGTCTGTTCCAGAAAGCCTTTCATCTCCTCAAGCGTATATCCCCGCTGGTAATGCGTTTCCGTAAAGCGCCGAAAACAGTCATCGTTTCCTTCCCTGACAAAAACCGTCAGATCATACTCATTGATCCGGCCAGAGGGATCGTAATAATTCTCCCAGATAAAGCTGCAGTCGTCCCGGTTCTCCGCAATCGTAGTATCACCGATCACCTGCTCATATTTATAGACCGTATTAAAATCAAATACAAAAATCCCGCCGGGATAAAGATATTTATTCACCAGCGAGAACACTTTTACCATATCATCCTCTTCCAAAATATAATTCAGACTGTCGCAGACACTGCAAACAGCGCCTACCGTGCCGTACAACTCAAACTCCCGCATATCCTGCAACAGATATAAGATATCGCTGCCGCTTTCTTCCCGCTTCCGCACGGCAATTTCCAGCATCTCCTCAGAATTATCCACGCCGATCATATCAAAACCCGCGTGCGCGAGCAGTTCCGTCAACGTCCCCGTACCGCACCCCAGATCCAGCACGGTATTTCGCTCGACGGCAAGATTTTTTGCCAGTTCATCCGCATCTTCCGAGACAGTGACGCTTCCCACGCCATGCTCTTTAAGTATGGCAGTCAGAAAGGCGGCCCACTCCTCATAAGGCACATTGTCCATCAGCTCATCGTAAACTTCGGCAAAGCCGGTGTAGCTGGCGTTCACTTGTCTGTCCTCACACAATTCTCAAAACACTCCTAACATTTCCTGTAATATATCTATGGCACAACCATAGAAATTCTCTAAGTCCTTAAAACAAAAGAAAGATTATAAGCTTCTTGACCTATCTACAACAGTAGAAATTCTCTAAGTCCTTAAAACGACATATCTGTATGGCTTCGCCTTTGTATCTACAACAGTAGAAATTCTCTAAGTCCTTAAAACAGACGCGCAGCTAGGTGGAAAGCCACATCTACAACAGTAGAAATTCTCTAAGTCCTTAAAACGTTAGTTAAACTAACACTGTTTAAATATCTACAACAGTAGAAATTCTCTAAGTCCTTAAAACTGAGTAAGGACATGCTGGCGATGATACATCTACAACAGTAGAAATTCTCTAAGTCCTTAAAACCCTTTTCTTTTCTTCGTCTGGTGTTCATCTACAACAGTAGAAATTCTCTAAGTCCTTAAAACGAAACCAAGGATATGTACTGAATAACATCTACAACAGTAGAAATTCTCTAAGTCCTTAAAACCATTTCTAACAGTATCTTGATACTGAATCTACAACAGTAGAAATTCTCTAAGTCCTTAAAACAGATTAAGCTGCCATTGCTGAGGTGAATCTACAACAGTAGAAATTCTCTAAGTCCTTAAAACTGAATAGCCAAAAATCCGGAATATACATCTACAACAGTAGAAATTCTCTAAGTCCTTAAAACCTTTACCGCTTTCTTGTCAACGTGACATCTACAACAGTAGAAATTCTCTAAGTCCTTAAAACCAAGTTTCCCTCTACAATTCCATCCTATCTACAACAGTAGAAATTCTCTAAGTCCTTAAAACCGATAAACTAGGAATTAAACCGGAACATCTACAACAGTAGAAATTCTCTAAGTCCTTAAAACGACAGAGGAATTATCCGCAACAGACCATCTACAACAGTAGAAATTCTCTAAGTCCTTAAAACTGTCTCCGCATCTAATCCTCCCCACTGATCTACAACAGTAGAAATTCTCTAAGTCCTTAAAACCCTCAATTTCCCATGCAGCCCCTTCGATCTACAACAGTAGAAATTCTCTAAGTCCTTAAAACAATCCGACTGTTAATCCGACAACACCATCTACAACAGTAGAAATTCTCTAAGTCCTTAAAACCAACATCACAACCATGGACCCTACAGGCATCTACAACAGTAGAAATTCTCTAAGTCCTTAAAACTCTTACTTCGGCACAATTACCAAAATCAAGAGTTTTATATACCTCTTTTTCTTTATTTTTTATCCATATTCCACAACACATTTTAAGAACTTACCACAAGTATAGGCTATAAGACCAAGGTTTGCAAGTCATTATTTTACTATCAGGATATCCTCTTCTTCATGCTTCGCATAACCATATCTTTTAATCTCGCAACTAGCTGACATCTTAAATATATATACACTATCCTCTTCGGAAAATAGCCTTGAATACTTGTTTTCAATATCACTGATAATATTATTTAAAAGCTTAGAGCTATTTTCAATCTCAAATACTGAATACTGTATTCTATGACCAAATCTGCTTAAATACTTTGAAAATCTAGTTCTCAGCTTATCATTTGATATGTCATAACTTATAACAATCATTTCTCTACCCTCTATACAAAAACACCGGATATTGCTCTGCCGGTTTTTGTTTCATTACCGAACGATAATACCCCTGAATATATAAAAAAATTTCCTCTTTATACTTCAAAATTTCTTTTAAATATAATTGCATATACTCAGGAGATTTTTTCCACTCCAGCACATAGCGCATATTATGCACAGTAAAATCATCCTCTTTTATCTGCTTCAAATTAACAGCCTTACGGGTAGCATAATCAATAATCGGTCTGAACGGCTCCTGCAAATCGCACACCAGAGACTTCCGCATATAAAAACACTTGTGAAATACCCCGTAATATTCGTCAAACCCATATACATTCAGCAATGCGTCAATTATATTAAACAAAATTGTATAACCAATATCCAGCGACGCATTTATATAATCACATTTTATCCTCGCCTTTCGCCCTTTCCATCTTATATTATTAAACATCTGCGAAAAATACGTTCTGGCTGCAGAGCCTTCTATCCCCATAATCTTATTCAAATCCGCCTCTGACTTCCTAAGCTTTTCAATATGATTATCTAATTTTTTAATAGCTTCTAACTGCAGTTCATTTTTATGCCGGAGGTTCATCAACGCAGTTCTTTGATTCTCTATTTTATTTGATATAATAAACCTCCCTACCTCCATTCCTTGATAATCGTACTGACGTTTTCGTAATAACGTATTTCCTTCCATTCTAGCGCCAATAAACTGATACATTTTCATATTGCGATTCATCAGACATAACGAAAACCCAAACTTTTTCGCCCTACTCAGCAGTCCTGTTGTTATTGTTGTATCACCCACCACAAATATGAGAAAAACTCGATAACAGGTAACCTGAAATTTCGTTTTCTTTTCTTTATCCTTAATCACAATATTGTCATTTTGGAATGACATTTTATCTCCCTGACTCGGAAAATAAAAAATGATCTGCTTCTTTATAAAATCTGTCCTGTCAATCATATTAATCCCCTGTCACAAGATGGTTCATAAATACATTTCCTGCACTTTTCGATATTGTCCTGCGTAAACCCGTTCATATCGAAGTTTCTGATATCACAGATAACTTTCTCAAATTTATGAAACATATCTGCATCTTCTTCAGGAAGTTTTACCGAATACGTTTTATTATCAGCCATACTGTATAGGCGCAGTTTTCCGACGTCATATCCCATTTCAGTTAAGGCAAAGTACTGCGCATATATCTGAAAAACGTAACCGTCATATATTGTCTTGATCTGCCGTTTTCTCTCCGTCAGAATTCTCTTATCGGCATCATATATGTCAATTTTACCAACCAGATTATACTTTTCAGAATAAACTTCCACCGCTGTTAAAATGTTTTTTTTGCCGGAATAATTTCCCTTATCCACAGCTTCATGAGCATTGCTTCCATTTATCTGACATGAACTCTGGTATGTCAAAACATCCTGATCTCCATATAAATTATGAAAATAAATAGAAACCGGGCAAAATATGAAGTCGTTGAGGTTTGATATTATTATACAATCATCCATCATAATACATGCTCTTGTGCATAGGAGAGCCATTCCTTATTTGACATTGCAAGCTTCACTTTATCCAGCTCTTCTGTCTCTGCCGTTTGTATCTGTTCTAAAATCCAAAGTCCCTTCTTTGCGATATTATACGCACCGTTTGCATCAGCATCACAAGGATATTCTTTTCTATCTTTATCCGTCTTAAAAAACTCTCCTCTGCTGTTTTTCACCGGTGACAACAACCAGTCTTCTCCTGTTTTTTTATTACTGTTTCGCATCTGTAGAAGAAGTGACATAAAGTGCATAAAGCTACGATAAAAATCCATTTCTTCTATTTCCGAAATATTCTTCCTTATATCTCCCTTTTTCCACGAAACATGATATTTTTCCAACAGTCTAATAAATTCTTCCGTCAGAACAACCTCTTTTGTATCCCATTCCAAATTTTGAGAAGGATTTCTAAATGTCTCGATTCTCTTCCCCACTGTACAAAGGCACCACTTCATCCTACTTCCATTCGCTTTATATGTAAAGTTAGAATAATCAAAATGAAATTCAAAGTAATCTTCACGCTCATTATACATAATAGAATCAAATTTATTGATAAAATCTCTGCTCTTTTCTTTCGTTTCATATTTTGTGTAAAACAGATTTACAAAACCGCTGGTGGGATCGATTTTACTTGTATTCCAGGCAGGAACATAAAACAAAAATCCCGACTGTTTACCGAACTTTTGAAAACTTTCAAATTTGTCCGTCAACTGATAAGCTCTCAACGCTCCGCCATTTTCATTAACTCCCCGTCTCTTATCTACCAGATAATTCAGCTTGTCTATCAACATCTTCTCAAATTTTTGATAAATCTGTTTTTCAAACTTCTGTCTGCTTCTCATAAATCCAAAATTGAGATCTTCCAACACTACGATTGCGTTATACTTCAGCATCAATTCCGCAATAATATGTATTACCTGACTTAAATATCCTTCTTTCAGTTCTTTAATCGTATTTATGGTCTGCCAGTTCTGTCTTGCCGCCTTATTTTCCCCCTCCCTTTTCTCTAAAAGCATATGATAGTCTTTATGATACACCATTTCATTTTTGCTGACGGAGATTATATCATTCAACGATTGCTGCTCTTTTATTTTACCGTGCATGTCTATCACGGTTAAATATAAAAGATTGCGTTCTCCCCTGTCTATTCCGATCACATGCATATTTTCGCAATCGTGAATCTGTCTTCTTACTTTCCTATTAAAATAATTTTCTCCTTCCGCCTGAAAATTCATAGTAATGGGAACATGAAACTGAAATTTGTCTACTGTAAATCTTCTATCTTTAACTAATTCATAGGGAAATTTACTGATTGGTCTTTCCGTTTTCGGATATTTATTTCTAAGTTCTTCATTAGCCGGATGGCAAACAATATCTTTTTCCTCAATACTTTTTTTACGATAAAATATTTCCGCTTGACCATTTAGCTTATAAACTACATCTTTCAAATTATCCTGTGAAAACAACATCCTCCAATATATCGTATGCAGATTCGGTGTGCCCTTACTGTAAGGCGAAAAATCTTTATTATATATCTGAAACAGATAAAGTTGTCCCTTTTCCACCAGTTTTTCTATATAATCTGCATCAATATCTTTGAATGCAATTTTATATCCCTGCCGCTCCACCTCCTTATAAAATCCACTGATATCCTTATAAGTTTCCGTATTCGAAAAACTAAATTCAAATTCCGACCATTCCGGATGCTTTTTCAGCGCTCCTTTAAAAAAGTCTATCAGCCCATGACAATCTTCCAGTCTAAAATTATCTCCCTTTTTATGCGTGCCAGCTTTATATCTTTTCAACAGTTCTTTATCAGGTGCAAATTCATCAATACGCGAAGCCGAAAAAAAGACTTTGGGAAGCATTTTATTTGGTCCCGGCAATAATTTATATTCCATCTTCTGATATCTTTCGTGAGACACAGCGACCGGCGCATCTTCCATGACCCGATTACTGCTTCGATTCATGACGCCAAGATAATAATTATTATCTTTTATCAAAATAATCCCGAGATTATCTTTTTCCTTATTGCGATCCCACCCGTCCAGCAAAGTTGATTTATTGAAATTCAGTTTAACTTTCTCCAATGAATATGGCTTTTGTGTCGCATAATTTCTGACTTTATTATACAACAGATCTACCACGTTTAATTCATCCCATATTCTTACCAATTCCCCGTAAAACAGTTCGTCCTTTTCAGCTTTTTCCCTGCCTTTTATAAGAGGTTTTATCAACAATTGTAATTCTTTCATTGCGTCCAGTAAATTTTTTAATTTTAATACCGCATTTTTGTCTTTATAAAGTTCTTTTTCTCTGCTTTCTTCTTCCAGCAGGCTCCGGCATATTTCATACTCTTGATTTATTTTTGCCAGCTTTTCCGAAATCTGTAAATCAAAATAATTCTCTACGTTACAGGCACTCCCTGTATATTGCTGCGTCATATGATTCAGTTCCTTTATGGAATACAGCTCTCGTCCTTTTAATTCCTTTCTTTTTTTATCTTCATATTTTTCAGGATCTCTGCCCGTCCTTACGCTCAAATGATGCCTGTCATAATCCTCCGATATGGCTTTTCTCAGGGTAGACCAATTGCCGTATAAATACTGTGAAATATCGCTTATCGACATATCGTTTGCAATGTATATTTTTTCCAGATCATAATGACCCAGTTCAACTATCAGATCATTGATTGGCATTTCTTTTTCGGGCGCAACTATAGACTTATTAAAATGTTCATAACCTTTTTTTATAGCCTCCAACACTTCCTGACCATTTTCAAATTTTTCCAGAATAAAGGAACTACTCTCTCTGTCGCTCAATATCTGTTTATACAAAACCTTCATTTTGGAAAGCCTGCTTTTCTCACCTTTCTGTTGCTGATTATATAGATTAATGCTTTCATTCAGCCCCTGTATTTTTGTGCCATCTTCACATACATATCCCCCAAGCAGACCATTATAAATATCAATTCCTCTCTGGGACAATACTTCCATAAAACCTTCTATCGTAAAAAGATAATCGACAGAATCTATACCGAATTTTTTCTGCAACAACAGCAAATGCTTTTTTGCATTCGCAAAGGCGTCACTTTCTTTCAGACGCTTAAAACCGTTCATATTATCAATATATTTAGGCAGGTTCTCATGCACAATCCGATACGCTATAGCAGTTGCTTTTGCCTCGTCAGAATACATGTTTTCTCTATTGGAATGAAATCCTGTAAAATATGTTGTAAAATCTGCAAATTCTTCAACCAGACGTCTCTCTTCCGGCTCATCTTTTAAAAATAAAATCAACTCTTTTTTTATCAGGTCTTTATTAAATAAATTTTTATATTTGGGATGTGATCTGAATTTTTTTGCTATCTGTTTTCGCAATGATGTCTGTATATCCTGAAATTCCTTGTTCTGCCTCTCATCTCTTTTCGCAATATACAGTCTCTCATAATCTAATACATTTTCCAGCCTGAGTGTCTGTAAAACCTCCTCAATAAATGCTTTATGATATCTGTCAATCAGTTCTTTTACTTTTTGATAGGTCTCCGCCCTGTGATGATCCGAATCTAAAATACCATCCCGTACTATGTATTCAAGTGTTTTTCCCTGCGGAATCAGTTCCAACCTTAATGTTTTACTTACCGGATATACCCCGATAAAATTATCCGCAAGTTTTTTAGTGTTTTCTCTTGTTACCATTGATTCCCCCTCCAAAGCAAATAATTTTCAAATTTATAACAAAAATTATAACCGTGTCCGTTTTGCTTGTCAATCAAATTTTATAGTGGGATGTTATATATCAAAATAAAAAACGCCGACCGGCGCTTTTTATGCTTTTAAATATAATATTTTCGAATAACAATCCCACTAATCTACAATAGTAGAAATTTTTCAAATCCTTAAATGTAAACAATCCGCACAACTGTCCGGAATCTACATCAGCAAAAATTATCGGAATATTCTCCTCCCTTATCAGAACACCGCCCCCAGCGCGCCGAATACGCCCATGCTGGCAACGCCCATTATGATCCCTGCGAGCAGCACGCCAAGCATCACCGCCATAATGCTCGATTTAAAGTCCATATCCAAAATACTCGCCGCCAACGTCCCGGTCCACGCGCCGGTCCCCGGCAGGGGGATTCCCACGAACAAAAGCAGTGCAATAAACAAGCCCTTCCCTGCTTTTTCCTGCAATTTCCGTCCGCCCTTCTGTCCCTTTTCCAGACACCAGCTGAAAAACTTTCCGATCACAGGCTTATCCGCCCCCCACTCCAACACCTTTCTGGCGAACAGATAGATGATCGGCACAGGCAGCATATTCCCGATCACCGCCACAATGTAGGAGGGCACGATGGGCAGCCCGAACCCCTGAGCAAAAGGAATCGCTCCTCTCAATTCAATCAGCGGCACCATTGAAATCAAAAACACCAGTATCCATTTTAAATTTGTAGACATATCAATTTTCCTTTCTCATCTGCCTTTCCCATTCATTTCTATGCAGATTTTTCTTTTTTTATCAATCACAGTTTCCCCAGATACTCCCGAAGCTCTAAAAGCAGTCTGTCCATCTGTTCATCCGTTCCTATCGTGATCCGCAGATGATTATTGATCCGCGGCTTCTTAAAATAGCGGACGTAAATCCTCTTCTCCCGGAGCATTTTATAGATCTCTTCCGCCGGCACTTTTTCATGAGAGGCAAACACAAAATTAGTTTTGCTGTCCGCAAAGGAAAATCCCAGTTCTCTCAGTTCCGCTTTCACCCGCTCTCTCGTGCGGATGATCCTGCCGCAGATCTCCTTAAAATAGCAGTCGTTTTTCAATGCGGCGGCGCCTGCCGCCAGTGCCGCCCCATTCAGCGGATAAGAGTTAAAGGAAAACCGGCAGTCAAGCAAATATCCGATCAGCTTCTCGCTTCCGAAAGCGTAACCGATCCGCATTCCCGCCATAGCTCTCGACTTAGAGAAGGTCTGTACCACCATCAGATTTTCATATTTCTCCACAAGAGGCAGCGCGCTCTCGCCTCCAAAATCGATGTAGGCCTCATCCACGATCACCACTACATCCCTGTTGGCGGCAACGATCTTTTCCAGTTCCTCTGACGGGAGAAAGGCCCCCGTGGGCGCATTCGGATTCGCGATCACGATACCGCCGCACTCCCTGTCCATATAATCCTGCGCCCGGATCTTGAACTCCCCGTCAAGGGGAATCTGTTCATAAGGAATCCGAAAAAGATCCGCCCAGACATCATAAAAGGAATAGGTGATGTCCGGAAACAGGATCGGTTTTCCCGTATTAAAAAAAGTCAAAAAAGCCAGCGCCAAAACATCATCGGAGCCTATCCCCACAAAAATCTGTTTTGGGGAGACGCTATAACATTCAGAAAGCGCCTCGACCAGTTCCGTACACTCCGGATCAGGATACAGACGCATTTTTTCATAACTTATGCTATTTAATGCCGTCTCCACCTCCGGCGCCGGAGGATAGGGATTCTCATTTGTATTTAACTTTATCAAATCTGCCCCTTTTGGCTGTTCGCCCGGAACATAGGGCACCACTTTCCTCACGCCGTCTTCCCAGCTCATTCTGTTCATCCCCGTTCTTTTATTTTCTTCATTTCTGACAGGCCGCAAGCCCCTCCTCGGCAAATTTCTTACCGCACCTTTGATCCAGAATACTCTGCGTCTCATGGAGCGCATTGTAAAACCACATGGCCGCTTCCTGCATGTCGCCCTTCTCTTTGTAAAAGCAGCCCAGTTCGTAACATATCTCCGCCGGGATCTCCTCGTCGGAAGCGGCAGCCCGCATGGCATATTTATAAAACCCCGCCGTATCTTCAGCCAGTCGGCAGGCGCGCACCACAACGCAGAAGGCCTCCGTCTGTTCTGCAGGCGTCCTACCCTCTTCCTCGATGACCTTCTCAAAGTATTCCCTTGCTCTGATCACCTGTTCCTCCGAACCGGAAATAAAAAGTTCTCTGGCGTAGAGGCCGCAAAGTTTCCTATCCAGATAATCCCCCGCCGCCGCCATCTTCTCAAAAGCCGCGATGTCCCGCCCCGTGTGCAGGGATTCCGGCAGATGGGTGATCACGATGTCGCTGTCATAAATGACAGGGGCAAGGCGCACAGCCTCGTGGATCGGATATTCCCAGACAAACTCCCGCAGCCGTTTGTAGAGCTTCGGACGATACTCCTCGTCAAAATTGTAGATCGTGGAAAACTGAAGCTGATTGCCGTACTTCATCTGCACGATCTCGATCTCCGGCAAAAGCGCCTGCTTTAAATCCCGAAAACGCCTTCTGTTTTCCGCATCTATGACTTCATCCGCATCGGCCGTATAAATATACTCTTTGGTACATTTCGAAAAAGCAAAATTGCGGGCGTCGGAAAAATTTCCCGTCCACGCAAAATCATATAATTTTTCCGTGTACTCCGTCGCGATCTCCCTTGTCCGGTCTGTGGAGCCGGTGTCCACGATCACGATCTCTTCCACAAGATCCGCCGCCGTATCGAGGCATCGTCTCAAGATCCGCTCCTCATTTTTCACGATCATGCAGAGACTGACAGTTATCATTTAATTTTCCTCTTCGTCATCCACCGCCGCTGCGACCGTTCCCGTCACGGAAGCAACCACGGAAATCACCACCGCAATGAGAATGATCAACAGGCCGCCGCCCAGTAACAAAAATGCTCCGCTCATATTTTCCATCCTTCTTTCTTATAAATTTATCACGCCCTCTTCGATGAGCTCCGACAAAAAATCTGCCCGATGAGCCCAGGTGTGGGCGCGTTTTGCCATCTCATACCCACGGTCCGCCATCTGCTGCATCCTGTCCTCATCAGCTAAAAGGGCTTTCACCCTCTCCGGCATCCCCTCGATATTCTCCAAATTGTACAAAATACAGTTTTCCCCGTCCCGCAGAATCTCCCGCAGATAAATACTGTCATCGCTAAGCAATACCGCACCGTTAAGCAGCGTATTGAACACTCTGTCGTGAGCGCCGTCCTTAAACCACGGCATTACGTTGAGCGATATTTTCGCCTCGGATATCTTCTGCAGACAGACTTCGGAATCCACACTCTTTCCGTTGATGATATTTTCCGGATGTTTGCAGGGAAGTTCATCCCAACCTCCGCCGTAGACTTCCACTTTCAATCCCCCGTCCGCCAGCACCTGCACTGCCTTGCCTCTGATATAGGAGCGGACGTAGAGATCTAAAAAAATCAGGTTTCCCATGGTTTCCTTCAGTTCTTCTTTCGTCACCTCCGGAATCTCCCGCCTGATATGTTTTTCCGCCACATCCTCAAGCGTGCGCTCCGGATGCTCGAGCAGTTCCGCCAAGATCCCTCTGTAAAATGCCTCGTATTCATCCCCCAGCCGCTTGATATACTTATCAAACTTATACAGCGGCGAATAGTTTCCGGTAAAAACAATGTCGGTTTTTCGTTCTTTCACGGGCAAACGGCCCTCCGGATGATGCTCCGTCCCGGCTAACGGCAGAAATGGGATCCGCAAAATCCCCGGGAAGTACTTCCGCACATAGGCGTCGTGCTTCCTGTCAATGCTGATATGCACATACCGCTTAGGTGCATTCTCCAAAAACCGGTGATAGTAAAAAGGATGATCCACCACGATATTATAGCAGATACATTCTATGGCGTCCCAAAACCATTCCCCGTCCTGCAGAAAAATATCTCCCGGCGTGAGCCCGTGGAAATTAAAACTCACAAGGGCCGTATTTCCCTTTTCCACAAAACGCATCAATCCCGTCAGACTTTCACTGGTCTTTGACAAATCAAAGATATATACTTCATGTCCCAGTCTCTCAAATTCCCCGCGCATCTGATATGTGAAATACTGCTGCGTCTCGATATCACCATCAAACATGACGATCTTTTTCATCCTGCACTCCCACGGATCCTGCCTTCCATCCGGCTTCCTGTTTTATCATGTAATCATACTATTCTATTATAGCAAAGAGCATTCTTCGAAACAAGCCCAAATCTCCATCATCGTCCCCCGGATCCGCACAGACAAACCGGGCAGGATATCTCTCCCTGCCCGGTTTATCAGTTCCCGCAGTTTCTCAAGCCCGAAACTTTAAATCATATCCGCGAAATCATCGCTTAGGAAAGTGAAGCACCACTTTAAACAAATCTCCGTCCACCACGATCTCCAGTTTTCCGCGCATCAGCTCCATCAGGCTGCCCGCGATGGAAAGCCCAAGCCCGCTGCCTTCGGTATGCCTTGAGGCGTCTCCTCTGACAAACCGCTCCATCAGCTCTTCCCCGGAAATGTTGAGCTCATATCTGGAAATATTTTTAAAGGAAATCACCGCCTCTTTTTCTTTCTCATCCAGATCGATGTACACTCTGGTTTCCGGCTGGGCGTACTTGCAGATATTCTGTACCAGATTTTCCACCACCCGCCACAGATGTCTGCCGTCGGCGTCCACTAAAATCTCCGTCTCAGGCTTGCGCATCACCACATGAAGCCCCGCCGCCTGAAGTCTTTCCTCAAATTCTCCCACAGTCTGCGTCAAAAACACGCCTAATTCCAGTTTTTCCATCTGTACGGACATACTGCCCGTGGACGCTTTGGAAGCTTCTATCAGATCCTCCGTCAATTTTTTTAACCTTGCGCTCTGTCTGCTCAACACTTCCAGATACTCCTTTGCCTTTTCATTCGAGATATCCTCTTTCTGCAAAAGATCCACATAATTGATAATGGATGTGAGCGGCGTCTTGATGTCATGGGATACATTTGTGATCAGTTCCGTCCGGAAATGTTCGCTCTGCATACGTTTCTCCACTGCAAGCGACATCCCGTCGCCTATGGAATTCAAGGTTTCTCCGTGCTTTTTGAACTCCCAAAACATCTTCTGCGTATCGATCTTTTCCTGCAGATCGCCGTCCGCCAGCTTCTTTGCTCCCTCTTTCAGCTTATTCGCCTGCACGATCCCGAACAATATGATCGCAAGAGTGGCCGCTCTGTATAAAAACCATATGGACAGTTCCGCCTCCGGCGCATATGCTGTAACCAGAATTCCAAATCCCTCCAGTAAGCTGATTCCTCCTAAAATCAAAATTGCTTTCCACAAAAGTGTCAGATTCTCTCTGAAAAAAATGCCCCCCCGTTTTAGGAATCCGGTAATTTTTCTTAAAATCCACGCGCAGCACTTGTAGATGAGCATACTGCGCCACCATTTTCCAAGCTTTACGCGGATCACAAAATCCGTGAGCCAGATCAGGCAGATCAGATACAGGAAACCGAGACCGATCACTATCACCCCCATATTCCACGGACTCATCCCGGAATAGGTCATCTCTACCATGAGTACGGCGATAACACATCCGAAAGCCGCCAGAAGGCACGACTCCACATCAAGAAAAATCTTCTGCCACAATCCCGGTCGTACCGCGTCCACCCAAAATCTTTCGGCATCCTCATCTTCTCCGGCGCCCTCTGCTGTCTCATAATATCCTCTGTGCCCTGCCGCGATCAGCAAAAGCACTGTAGAGGCAATCCCTAGGATCGCGGATGCCACCAAAACAATGATCGCCGGATACCGCCATGTATATACCAGATCCGTTACAAACACGGCCTGCTCAAAGAGATCGCCCTGAAGATATCCCCAGTGCAGATCCGTTTTTACAAGCGGATCGCGCACTTGAGAGATCACAATATACCGCTCCTTCTCTCTGGCTTTTTCCTCAACAGGCTCCTCCTGCGCACTTTCAAGCCTGACTTTCAGCACTTCACTTGAATCGCTGTAAGAATAGAACCGGTCCGCAATAGGTTTACCCTGTAAATACCCGCTTTCGGTGTTTTCATCCATGATAAATCGGATATCCGTATGGTTAAGCTCCACGTCGTCCAGCGTGATCGTGTTCCAGGTTTCCCATGAATTTCCCGCATAACCGTCAAATGCGTTGAATGTGAGGTAATAATCTTTCACCACACATTGTTCCCTATTCATATTATAATAAGCGCCCTGTCCCGAATCATATTTAAATTCCATCTTCATATCGCTGTCTCCGACATAAAGCTTTACGCCGTCCACACGATAGTATTCATCCCATGTCTCATAATAGAAAATGCCCTCCGGCACATTATAGTAATAGCCGATGATCGGCACTTCCTCCGTCAGAATATAAGACGCCTCGTCCTCTGCGTAAGACTCTGCATAATCCGCTTCATATACATTGGCATATCCGAAGACACTGCAGTCCCAACTGTAGTAAGTCCCTTCCCCGACTTCAAACTCCTGCACACTGAACTCTTCTCTCTCAATGGCCTCCAAATCCGGCATCGTTTCAAAATTACAGTATTCATAGCTCGCCTTGTCAGAAATCTTTTTTATGGCGTTCAGATCTGCTAACCCTTCCGCTCCCTGCACATCATCTTTGATAATGCCGTATCGGAAATTCGTTTTATCCAGCTCCTCCCGCATTTCCTCAGATTCCCTGTTCCCCATCGCCATCACCGAATAGATATAGCTGGATTTGTCATAGTGAATCTTGAGACACTCTTCTTTCGAATATGCGTACCCTCCCATTCCCTCGATCAGTATGACTGCGGCTCCGCTGAAGCCTACTGCCCCGGCCATCAGGATCGAGAGGATGGCAAGAACGATCTTTAAGCCTTTATTGCTTTTCCATTTATTTTTATTCATGCCCGTCTCCTGTTCTGTTTCCGTTCCGTATACATCCCATTTCTTCCTCTCCGGATATATACGAAGATTTTATCGCTTTCCCGGCGCCTCCAGCTTATAGCCGTGGCCCCAGACAACCTTCAGATAGCGCGGCTCGGCGGGATTGATCTCCAGTTTTTCCCGCAGGTGCCTGATATGTACCGCCACCGTATTCTCTGTTCCGTAAGGATTATCCTTCCAGACTTCGCTGTATATCTTTGCCGGAGAAAAGACCTCCCCCGGATGCTGCATAAACAACTTTAAGATGTCAAACTCCGTGGGGGTGAGCAAGACTTTCTCTCCATCCAGCGTGACCTCCTTCGCCCTGTCGTCCAACTCGATCCCGCCGATAGAAAGATTTTCCGGTTTCGGCACGCTTCCGCCCAGCATCATATAGCGCCGCAGCTGGGATTTCACTCTGGCCAACAGTTCCACCGGCTGAAAAGGCTTCGTGACATAGTCGTCCGCGCCCACGGTGAGTCCTAAAACCTTATCCCCATCCTCCCCTTTCGCCGTCAGCATGATGATCGGCACGTTGGATGTTTCCCTGATCTTTGCCATTGCCGTGATGCCGTCCATCTCCGGCATCATAATGTCCAAGAGCACAAGATGCACTTCCTCCCTCTCCACAACACAAACGGCTTCCCTGCCGTTTGCGGCCGTGAAAACAGTGTATCCCTCGCCGCCTAAATAGATCTGCAGCGCCGAGACAATATCCTTTTCATCATCGCATACCAGTATGTTCGCCATATCAAAATCCCCTTATCCTCTTTCTCTGCACAGAAAAATCCCGCTGTCTGTGTCATATCAATGTTTGGTACCATCCATCACATATACACATTGTAGCGGAATTTTTATGAATAATAAACTGTGAAAATTATTAAGTTTTCTTTAAGACCGCACTTTCAAATACCTTTCAGCGCACTTTTACGCTCTCCTTTGAAAGCGCCTGCTCAAGCTTCCCGAGCAGCTCCGCATCAGCCCGCACATTTTTGTTCGGCGGAAGCTTCTTTATCTGTTTCGTCTCTTCTATATAATAAATGACCTGATCCGCGCCTTCCGAAGCATTCAAAATCTTCTCCACCAGAGGTACCAGCTTCTCATAGGCTTGTCTGTCCGCAAATTTGAGCCACAGTTTTTTCGGAATCTCATCAAATTCCGCTATCTTCTCGCAGATCAGTTTCGCGTCCTTATCCTCCTCCACGGAAACCCGTCCCTGAACAAAGATCTTATTGTCCTCCGTCAGTTTCGCGGAATATTTTTCATAGCTTTTCGGAAAGACAATGACTTCCACGGAACCCACCAGATCCTCCACCCGCAGAAAAGCCATCACCTTATTGTCCTTCGTATATTTTATCGTCTTATCGGCGATCATGCCTCCGATGGTAGCTCTGCTGCCATCCTCCACGGCCGCCTCTCCGCCCTCTTCCTGCAGCATGAACTCAGCGGTCTTCGCCGTGATATGTTTCTCCCATATCTCCTGATATTCCTCCAGCGGATGTCCGCTGATATAAACCCCAAGCACTTCTTTCTCAAAGGATAACAGCAGTTCCTTCGGGTACTCACCCACATCCGGCAGTTTTACGTCGAAAGCCTCCTTCTGGGTTCCTTCCAACAGATCAAACAGGGACATCTGCCCGGCCATATTGTTCTTTTTATCCTGCTGAATGTTGTCCATGATCTGCACATAGACACACATAAACTGCTTTCTCGTGCCGCCCAGAGAGTCAAAGGCTCCGGCTTTGATAAAGTTTTCCATCGCCTTCTTATTGACTTCACCAGTCAGTCTTGTGACAAAATCCTTGAGATTCGTGAAGGGACCTCTTGCCTCCCGCTCCGCCGCAATGGCGTCGATGACCGGCCTGCCCACCGAGCGGATCGCCGTGAGAGCATAGCGGATGCCGCCCTCCGACACGGAAAAGCCGGCCTCCCCCTCGTTGATATCCGGGGACAGGATCGGAATCCCCATATTTCTGCACACCAGAATGTACTCCGCCACTTTCCCCGGATTATTGATCACCGAGGTAAGGAGCGCCGCCATAAATTCCACCGGATAATAATACTTGAGCCATGCCGTCTGGTAAGCCACCACCGCATAGCAGGCCGCGTGAGACTTGTTGAAGGCATATTTGGCGAAATCCGTCATATCCTCGTAGATCTGTTTTGCCACCTGCTCGGAAATCCCTCTTGCCACGCATCCCGGCACATGCTCCTCCTCATTGCCGTAGATGAAGTTTTTCCTCTCCTGCTCCATCACATGCTGCTTTTTCTTGCTCATGGCGCGGCGCACAAGATCGCTCCTGCCGAGCGTATAGCCGCCCAGATCCCGCACGATCTGCATCACCTGCTCTTGATAGACGATACAGCCGTAGGTGGGCGCAAGGATAGGCTCTAACTCCGGACAGGCATACGTGACCGCCTCCCCGCTGTTTTTCCCCCGCACATATTTCGGAATAAAATCCATGGGTCCCGGCCGGTACAGGGAGATGCCGGCTATGATGTCCTCAAAAGTCTGGGGCTTCAGATCCTTCATGAAGCTTTTCATACCACCGCTCTCCAACTGGAACACGCCCTCCGTCTTTCCGGTGCCGATGGCCGCAAACACTTTTTCATCATTGTATTCCATGTGATCCATATCCGGCACGCTGCCCGTCCTTTTGCCGATCATCCGGCTGGCGTTCTGGATCACGCCGAGATTTCTCAACCCCAGAAAGTCCATCTTGAGAAGCCCCAGCTCCTCGATCGTGGTCATCGTGAACTGGGTGACGATGGAACCGTCCTGCGCCTTCGCAAGAGGAATAAAGTCCTCCGCCGGCTCCCTGCAGATCACCACCCCCGCCGCGTGCATGGAAGTATTTCTGGGCAGACCCTCCAACCTTTTGCACATCTCGATCAGGTTCTTCACCTGCTCGTCATCCTCGTATAGTCTGCGCAGTTCAACGTTCATCTTGAGCGCCTCGTCGATGGTGATATTTTTTCCGTTCTGTCCTCTCGGTATCATTTTGGCGATGGAATCCACAAAGGCGTAGGGCAGCTCCATCACTCTGCCCACATCCCGGATCACGCCTCTTGCCGCCATGGTACCGAAAGTCACGATCTGGACCACCCTGTCATCCCCGTATTTTTCCCGCACATAGTCGATGACTTCCTGCCTTCTCTCATCCTCGAAGTCCACGTCGATATCCGGCATGGAGACGCGCTCCGGATTCAGGAAACGCTCGAACAGCAGGCTGTACCGGATGGGATCGATGTCCGTGATCCGCAGACAGTAGGAAACGATACTGCCCGCCGCGGAACCCCTTCCCGGCCCCACCGGAATATCGTGTTCTCTGGCATAATTGATATAATCCCACACGATCAGGAAATAGTCCACATAGCCCATCTCCTTTATCACGCCAAGTTCATAGGAAAGACGTTCTTCCACTTCCTTCCCGCCTTCCGGATAGCGCTTTTTCTTCCCCTCCCCGCACAGATACTGCAGGTAGCTCCAAGAGTCGAACCCTTCCGGCACTTCATATTTCGGCAGTTTCGTCACGCCGAACTCGATCTCCACCTGACACCTGTCCGCGATCCTCTGGGTATTCTCCACCGCCTCCCAGGCGTAGGGAAATAACCCTTTCATCTCTTCCTCGCTCTTCACATAATACTGGCCGCCCTCATAGCGCATCCTGTTTTCGTCAGAGAGCTTCTTTCCGGTCTGAATACACAGCAGGATATCGTGGGGCTCCACATCGTCCGCGTAGGTGTAGTGTACGTCGTTTGTACACACAAGAGGGATGTCCAGCTTTTTGGACATGTTGATAAGTGCCGCGTTTACCGTGGACTGGGCCGGAATACCGTGATCCTGCAGTTCCAGAAAATAATTGCCCTTCCCGAAACATTCCTCATATTTGAGCGCCGCCTTCTCCGCCTCCTCTATCAGTCCTTTCACAATATTGCGGGACACTTCTCCGGCAAGGCAGGCGGACAGCGCGATGATCCCTTCATGAAATTCCCGCAGCACTTCCATATCCACGCGGGGTCTGTAATAATACCCTTCCGTGTGTCCCCTGCTCACGATCTTCATCAGATTCTCGTAGCCTTTATCGTTCTCCGCCAACAGCACCAGATGGTAGTATCTGTCATCGCCCCCGGTTACCTCCCTGTCAAATCTGGAATTCGGCGCCACATAGACCTCACATCCCAGAATCGGTTTGATCCCCTCCTCTTTGCACGCGCGGTAAAAATCGATCACCCCGTACATCACGCCGTGATCCGTGATGGCGGCGGAATCCATGCCCAGTTCCTTCACCCGCTTTACATACTCTTTTATTTTGTTGGAACCGTCCAACAGACTGTACTCCGTGTGGACGTGCAAATGGGTAAACGCCATGTCTTTTCCTCCGCGCAAATAAGATTAGGGGAACGTTTCCGCTCCCCTTTTATTATACCAGAAATTATTCTGATGTAAATTCATTTCAATTCCTGTCCGACATTCTCTGCATCGGATCCCCCGCGGCAGATCACCGGTCACTTCCTTCCTATGAAATGCCGCAGTGGCAGCCCCGTTTTACAGATATTTCTTCAGCGCTTCCGCCTTGTCAGTCTTCTCCCAAGACAGATCCAGATCATTTCTGCCGAAATGTCCGTACGCCGCCGTCTGCTTGTAGATCGGGCGTCTCAGGTCCAACATTTTGATGATGCCTGCAGGGCGCAGATCAAAGTTCTCCCTGATGATATCCACCAGCTTTTCATCGGAAACTTTTCCGGTTCCGTCCGTATCCACCATGATCGATGTGGGCTGCGCCACGCCGATAGCGTAGGAGAGCTGGATCTCGCATCTGTCAGCCAACCCTGCCGCCACAATGTTCTTCGCCACATATCTGGCCGCGTAAGCTGCGGAACGATCCACTTTCGTGCAGTCCTTTCCGGAGAAAGCGCCGCCGCCGTGGCGGGCATAACCGCCGTATGTATCCACGATGATCTTACGGCCTGTGAGACCCGCATCCCCGTGAGGGCCGCCGATCACAAAACGCCCTGTGGGGTTGATGAAGAACTTTGTCTCATCATCGATCATATCCGCCGGCAGCACCGGATCAAACACATATTTTTCGATATCCGTATGGATCTGCTCCTGCGTCACTTCCGCGTCATGCTGGGTGGAGAGCACTACCGCTTCCAACCTCACCGGTTTGCCTGTCTCGTCGTACTCCACGGAGACCTGACTCTTGCCGTCCGGACGAAGGTACTTTAACGTGCCGTCCTTGCGGACTTTTGTGAGCTGCTTCACCAACTTATGAGCAAGATCGATGGGGTAGGGCATATAGTCTTCCGTCTCGTTGGTGGCATAACCGAACATCATACCCTGATCGCCGGCGCCGATGGCTTCCAACTCCTCATCGCTCATTCTGTTTTCCGCTTCCGCTTTCTTTTTCTCCAAGGCCTTGTCAACGCCCATCGCAATATCCGAGGACTGCTCGTCGATAGCCACCAAAACAGCGCAGGTGTTGGCATCGAAGCCGTAATCGGACTTATCGTACCCGATCTCTTTCACCGTATCGCGAACCACTTTCTGCATATCCACATAAGCCTTCGTCGTGATCTCGCCGGTCACCAACACAAAGCCTGTACATGCCGCCGTCTCACAGGCCACGCGGCTCATCGGATCCTGCTCCATGCAGGCGTCCAGAATCGCGTCGGAGATCGCGTCGCACACCTTGTCGGGATGCCCTTCCGTCACAGATTCCGATGTAAACAATCTTTTTTCCATTTTCTTTTCCTCCTGTTGAAATTGAAAAAATCCGTCTTCACAATGAAGCGGATTTAAAGTGTTACCCCAAATCCTCTTATTGTTCGATCATGCATTCGCTCAGGTTGGCACCTTCCGTCTCCGGGGTTGCCGTGGCTTCACAGGTCCTATGTACCTCCACCACTCTGAATAAGAGAAATTCCGTATGAACGTCAACTGTTGTGTCGACTTATTTATTATAAGGCTACGATATCACTAACGAGACTGATTGTCAACCGACATTTTTCAAACCTTTCTCTCCGATGTGCCTGTACGTCTTGCTCGCATCCTTCTATTTTGGTATAATTTTTGTAGTAGACGTTTGTGAAACTCTTCCTTCTGCAAGTATAGTTTGTGCAAAATTTACTCGCCTGCGCCTTGATCGTATATTTTGCACGGCAAAACGGCAGAATCAATGAGTTTCACAATTACCTATTTTGTAAACACAGGAGGTGTCCGCATGTACTTCAAGCGCATGAAAACAGCTTTTTTAAATCTTTCCTTAACTTCAAAGCTGAAATACATCTACACTGCCCTGATTTTTTTATGCATTTCCTGCAATCTGTTGATCCTGTACGGATTTTTTTCCGGAGAGATGTCAAAAGCGGTCTCCACCCTCACCTCCCAGACAGTGGAGACCGTATCCAAAAACGTGGACAGTTCTCTCTCGGTGATCTCCAAGACTTCAACCTATCTGCTGGGCACCGCCGAGGTGCAAAATTACCTGCAGGATGTAAGCCACTCCGAATATGCCATCCTCTCCAAACAGCTGCGCAACTCACTCTACCTGACCATGGAGTCCATGCCTTTAGCGTCCTCCATCCTTATCATGCGCCCTTCCGGAACATACGAGGGAGCAGCCCGCTACACGCTGCCTTCCATAGAAATGGAGTCACCGCAGGACGCCCCCTGGTACGACGAACTCTGCGCCAAAAAAGGCGCTCCTCTGTTGACCATCAACGCCGACGGCTGCCTCGCTTTTGAGGACGGCAAAAATTATGTCACTCTGATCCGCCTGATCAACAGCACCGAGGATGCCAGACCTCTGGGGTATCTGTTTATCAACGTTTCCGTGGACTCCCTTTTCTCCTTTGCGGAGGAAGACGACAGCAGCTGCACCGACTTCTGCGTTTCCTCCGGAGACGATATCATCCTTCCGTTTTTCAACGAGGACCTGAATCTGTGGCTTAAAAATACTTCCGTGGATGCCCTTTCTTCCGAGACAGTGACAACTCTGGATCACACCCGCTATCTGCTGCTAAAATTCCGTACTTCCGGCATGGACTGGAACTACATTGCCGCGGTCAACTACCATCTATTTACAGGACAGCACAAAACTTTTATCCTGATTTCCATCGTGATCCTGCTCATCAGCTTCGCCTTTTTCCTGCTGATCGCATTCAGTACAAACCGTTTTGTTACCGCTCCCCTCTACCGCCTTCGAAACGCCATGAAAAAACCAGAAACCGGAGATTTCAACCACGCCGATGTAACGCCCTATCAGGATGAGATCGGACAGCTGCAGAACGCCTACAACGATATGGTAGATAAAATACAGCAGCTTTTGGACGCCAAAGTCTCAGAGCAAAAACGGCTGCGCAAGGCCGAATTGAACGTACTGCAGGAACAGATCAAGCCCCATTTTCTCTATAACAGTCTGGGTGCCATCTCCTATCTGGTGACTTCCGGGCAAAATGAAAAAGCCTATGATCTGATCATTTCTCTGTCCGAATATTACAGAGAAAGCCTGAGCAAAGGAAACAAGATCATCTCCCTGTCCACTGAGATTCATATCGTAAAAAACTATTTAAAGCTGCAAAAAGTCCGTTTTCCGGATATTTTTACAGACGAATACGAACTGCAGGAAGATGTGCTCTCCTATCGGATCCCCAAACTTATTTTGCAGCCTTTGGCGGAGAATTCGCTGTATCACGGCATCATTCCAACCTGCGACTGCGGTGTCATCAAAATCTCTGCCTGCACCGACAAAGACTTTCTGATTCTTCGCGTCCATGACAACGGCGTTGGGATGTCTCAGGCCGATTTGGAGCAGATTAGGAATGACAGCCCTGACAGCTCTTCCCGGAGTTTCGGCTTGAGAGGCACCATAGAACGTATGCGAATCTTCTATGAGACCCCGGATATCTGCCGAATCGACAGCCGTCCGGATGAGGGAACCACAATCACATTTTTTATCCCTCTGACACGATGTATTGCGGCTTCCGAGACAAACAATGACTGATCACTTATTCGTAAGCACAAATAAAACAACAATGAAACCGGAGAATTAGCATGAATAACGAAATGTTGAAGGTCCTTATTGTGGACGACGAAGAACCGGCACGCAAAATGCTGCTCACGGCCGCCGACTGGCAGGCTCTGCATATGGAGGTCATCGCTGAAGCGGTTTCCGGTCAGGATGCTCTGGCGGTCATGGAAGAACAGCTCCCCGATATCCTGTTTACCGATATCAAAATGCCCTACATGGACGGAATGGAACTCAGCAGCATTGTGTCCGGAAAGTATCCCCATATCAGGATCGTCATCACCACCGCTTTCAAAGATTTTGATTACGCCCACCAGTGTATCGGTCTGGGCATCTCCAACTTTCTGTTAAAGCCCATCAACAGAAACGATCTGATCTCCACTCTTTTAAAACTGCGGGAACAGATCGAGAACGAAAAACAGCAGTGGTTTGAGTTCGATCATCTGAAAAAGATATTAAAGAAAAATTATGCCTTTCTGAGAGAGCGTTTCCTATTGGAATTCTGTGAAAACAGCACACACTCCGCCTCCGCGAGGCAGCAGCTCTCCTACTATTTTCCCGACGGGATCCCCTCCTGCATTCAGGTGACCCTTTTGGAATCCGGCGCTTCCCTTACCGGGAATCTGACGGAGGAAGAGCGTCTGCTGCAGGATATGAAAAATCTGGAATTTATCAAAAAGTATCTGGAGGGAAGAGAAGACGTGGAAGTATTCACGGACAATAACCATCACCTGATGCTGCTCACCTACTCCTCAGAGGTACAGGTCGTAACTCTCTGCGAACAGTTAAAACGCAGCATTTACCAGACTTCGGGCAACGAAATTTTATTCGGCATCGGCAACCGCTACGACAATTTCTATCAGGCGGAAACCTCCTTTAAGGAGGCGCTTGAATCCCTGAAATTCAGCCGGTATATGCCGAATCAGCCCATTGTCATCTACCAGAACGATATCCATGTGCAAAATACCGCGTGGACCCCCACCCAGACGGGACTGGAGGATATGAAATTTTATATCAAGGCAGGGCTCCCTGACTCCGTGCAGAAGCTTCTTCCCTCCCTCTATTTGAACGAAAACGGCGATCTCCTCAGTTTGGAACACGCGCGCATCTTATCCATGACATTGTTGTCCTCCGCCGTCAATGTGGCCAACGATATCGGCATTCCGTTAAACGATCTGTTTTCCGATCCGGGAAACTCCTTTATGCAGATCCTGTTGGAACCTTCCAGCCAGAATCTCCGCAGCGAAACAGGCTCCTTTCTGACAAGACTTGCCTCCCAGATCTCCGAATGCCGCAGAAACAAGAGTAAATCCGCCTTGTGGGAAATCCTGCAGTATATCCAGACCAACCTGACGGATCCATCCCTGTCCTTAGGCTCCGTTGCTGAAAAATTTCATATGAACGACAGCTATCTAAGCCGAACTTTCTCAAAAGAGCTGGGATTCAGCTTTTCCAAATACTTAAACAGACTTCGGATGGAACGGGCTATTGCACTGCTCCGCACCACCGACTTAAAGGCTTATCAGATTGCCGAGGCGGTTGGCATTCCCGACGCCTACTACTTCAGCAACTGTTTTAAAAAGTATACCGGAAAATCGATACGGGATTACAGAAAAGGCGATTTATGACATTGATGTCATAAATCGCCTTTTCTCTAAATATATTTCCCGTCCGCTTCCATATCCAACTCATGATAGGAAAAGTAATCGAAATCGGCCGGGAGGGCGGCGCCCAGACCGTCCACGCTGAACATTCCCACAAAGGCTCCTGTGAAAGCCGCGTCATAGACTGCCTTGATATATTCATCCGACAGCTTTGCGGAGTCAAACAGGTAAGGTGTTTCTATCCATATTTCACCGTCGAAGGAATACAGATACCGGTAGGTGATACCCCTCACCTGTACTTTCAGGTAAACATATTCCGCGTCCTCCGGTACGGGCACCGGTTTCTCCTGATAGACGCTGCAAGTCTTCCCCAGATCCGTATAAACCACGTCGATGACTCTCCCGTAGTTCTCATGCCATGTCATCTGAATGCAAGACCAGTTCTTCGTATTGTAATAACAGCTCAATCCTGCAAACTGCTGTATATTCTTCGGCCGATAATCCAGTTTTGTCTCCGCATCGAAAGTAAAACTCTGCCACCTTCTCGCAACATGGGCCTGCACAAACGCGGATGCCAGAGACTGCCTTCCATAGAGTCTCAGATGGCCGGGACGATCGTTCAGAGATAAGATATCCTCCGTCAGCGGGATTCTGAGCGTCTGGTAGTGGAGGTCTAACTCCTTCCCGTCAAAATCATCCCTTCCGCTGTACTCGTCCCTTTCGCTTGCCACGGCATCCGCCGGCGCTTCCACCTCCGTCATTCCTTTATGGCCGCCCACAATATGAGGCCAGCCGTCGTCGTCCCAGATCACCTTCTGGATTCCGGTCTCTCTTCCCAGAGGGCACCACCCTCTCACCTCAGCGACAGATTCCGTATGATGGTGAAGCGGACGCCCCATCAAATGGGCAAAATACCATTCCCCTGTTTTTGTCTGCACAAGAGAACCGTGTCCGGCTTTCTGAATAGAGTGGAACGGAGCATCCAACGTCGTGAGAAAGGGCTCTCCGGGCTGCGTCTCAAATACACCCGTCAGGGATTCCGCCCTCGCCACTCTCTCCTGATGGGCGTATACCGTCCCGCCCTGAGCCACAAACAGATAGTAATAACCGTTGATCTTATAAAGATGAGGGCCTTCCGTAAAACGATCCGCAGTCCCTTTATAGATCACCCGGGGCTCTCCTACAAGCCGTCCCTCTTCCTCCGAATATTCCGTGCACATAATCCCGTAAAACGGATGGTGAAAACTTCTGGGATCCCAGTACTGGTTCACCAGATATTTCTTTCCGTCGTCATCATGAAACAGCGACGCATCAAATCCCGCCGTATTTAGGACAACGGGATCCGACCAGGGCCCCATAATGTCCTCCGCGGTAGTCAGATAATTGATACAGTCCTTAAAGGAGCCGTCCGTCACCTTCACATCCGTGTACACCAGATAAAACTTCCCCTCGTGCCAAGACAGATCCGGTGCCCAAATACCGCCTGAATCCGGATTTCCCCACATATCGAGAAGCCTCTTTTCTTTCAACGGGTATGTAATCAACTTCCAGTTCACCAGATCTTTCGACGCATGTATTCTGACGCCGGGCCACCACTCAAAGGTGGAGGAAGCGATATAGTAGGTATCGTCCGCCCGAATCAGGCTCGGATCCGGATGAAACCCTTTTAAAATCGGATTTTTTATTTTCATGCTCACTTTTCTCCTATTCTGTTATCCTTTCACCGCACCGGCCACCATACCGCTCTGCACCTGTTTGCTGAACAGCAGATAGATGATCACAGTGGGCAGCGTCGCCACCACAAGGCCGGCCCCCATAGTTCCCCAGTCCGTCGTATACTGTCCCACCATCTGCATGATACCCACAGTCAATGTCCTGTACTTCTCGGAATTGATAAAGGTAATGGCAAACATCATCTCATTCCACGTGGACAGGAACGTAAAAATAGAGATCGTTGCAAGCGCCGGCTTCACAAGGGGTACGATGATCACCGCAAAAGTTCTGAAGATCCCGCAGCCGTCTAAAAACGCCGATTCCTCCAGTTCTAACGGAAGCGCCTGAAAAAATCCGATCATAAAGAAAATGGCCATGGGCAGAGCAAAAGCTATGTAGGGCACAATGATGGCCTGATAAGTGTCAAGCATTTTCAGGTTCCGCAGCATGATAAACACCGGCAAAAGCACCGCGTGCAGAGGAATCATCAGGCCGATGGAAAAAAACAATTTAACAAAGCGGTTAGCCTTTACCCGCATTCTGGCGATCGCATAGGAGACCATGCATGCGAGAACGTCCGACACGATGATCACCACAGCCGTCACAAAAATACTGTTGAGCAGATAGTGCCCTACATTGGCGTTAAACAGAGCATTCTCATAGTTTCCCCACTGAAACTGATGAGGGATCCCCATCACGTTTCCGCTGTAGATCTCATTGTTATCCTTCAGAGAGAAAAACAACAGAAAGATAAGCGGGTATATCTGCACAATCGCAAAGGCAGCCAGCACGATATGCAGCAAAACCCTTGTAGGTCTGATATTGGTTATATTCAATTTTTTCATGTCCGCCTCCTTCCGTCTAATAAGTCGTATTTTCCACTTTGAAAAATTTTTCGATCAGGAAGTAGAACAGCAGGCACTCAAATACGATAAAGATCGCCATGGCGCTTCCTGTCCCGTATTCCATTCTCCTGAAAATGGACGTATACATCAGAGTGCTGGGCACCTCGCTGGCATGCAGCGGGCCTCCCTTTGTCAGTACCCAGATCAAGTCAAAGAGTTTCAGGGAACCGATCACCGCGAAGGTCAGACTCACCTTCATCGTGCTCTTGATAAGCGGTATCGTCACATGCCAGGCAATCTGACGCTCGTTTGCCCCGTCGATCTGCGCCGCTTCATAAATGTCAGAGGGTACGCTTTTTATCCCTGTGTACAAGATCAGCATGTGATACCCGATGTACTGCCAGACAATCGGAAAAAAGGAAGAGGCGAGCACATAGCGCTTATCCCCCAGCCAGTCCTTCCCCTCGAAGCCGAATTTTTCCAGAATTGCGTTCAGTGCGCCGTAGTCAGGATTATATATCTTTAAAAACAACTGTCCGATCACCACTGTGGAAAGTAATACAGGGATGAAATAAATCGTCCGGTACGCCCTCTCCCCCTTAATATTTCTCGCCAGAACCAGCGCAAAAAATAACGCCGGGATAAGCTGTCCCACAACGGATGCTGCCGCCAGAATCAGTGAATTCCTCGCCGAAAGTAAAAACGCCTCATTCTTTAACAGCTCCAGATAATTGTCAATACCGATAAAGAGCTTCTTACCGATCCCGTCCCACTGCATCGTACTGTAATAACCGGACATGGCTATCGGAATAAAGGCCATGACCAGATAGATTACAAGCGCCGGAATGACAAACACCCAATACGCTTTTTTATTTCCAAGCATTTTCTGCATGATATATCCCTCCTCTAAAACCGGAGGATCCGGAACAATTCCGGATCTCCGCTTTAGTTCATTTTCTATTCGTTCAATGCCTGAAGATTTTTGCAGAAGTCCTCCGGTGTCTCGGAACCGTCGATCAGTTTTGCGATCTCATTCATGATCGTATCTGCTTTGGATCCGCCGGTCAGGGAATCCAGCCAGTATACGTACCCTGTGGCATCCGCCGTCAGCGTTGCAATCTCCTGAGACAAGCGGTTCAAATCCGCCGTGTCGCCCATATCCGCTTCCCATGCAGGCATACCGGACCCTGCAAGATACTGATCTTTTGACATCTTCTCGCAGATGTACTGTGCGACTGCCGCTGCTTCAGCGGGATGTTCCGTGCTGCTGCTCACAAGGAAAGTCTCTCCGGAACCGCCGTGGAACTCATCGATCGTACCTTTTCCGCCCTCGATGACAGGGAACTTGATTACGGAGATTTTCCCCTTGACTGCTGCATCGTCCGCTTCACAGTCGCCGTTTAACCAGCTTCCCATAAACATCATCGCAGCTCTGCCCTGCTTGAACGCCGCCACCGCGTCATCTTCAGAGGTACCCATCGCACTGTCTCCAAAGCCGCCTTTTGCCGCCAGCTCCTGCACCCGCTTCGCCGCTTCCGCAAGTTCCGGTGTGTCAAAGGAACCTGTGCCGTTCAGTGCCGCATTAAAGTCCTCCGCGCCCGCCATTCTGATGGCATGAATACCGAAGATCATCAATCCCGGCCACAGATCTTTTTCCCCCAGAGAAATGGGCGTGATGCCCGCTGCATGAAAAGCGTCTACCGCTGCCAACAGTTCATCATATGTCTCGGGAACCTTTACATTGTTCTGTTCAAATAATTCCGTATTGATATAAAGAGAAGCAACGGCCACGCTGTAGGGGTATCCGTAAGTCTTTCCGTCAAAGACAAAGTTGTCCAACGTTCCGCCCAGAATCCGGCTCTTCACATCATCCGTCATATACTCATCCAGCGGCAGTACCAGCTCTGCGTCCACATATGGCTTCATCGTTCCCGCACCCCAGTTAAAAAATACGTCCGGAAGCTCATTTCCCGCCATCGCTGTTTTCAGTTTTACCTTGTAGGACTCTGATTCTGTCCCTTCATGTACTACTTCCACGTTAGGCATATCCGTCTTGATGGACTCCAACGCATTGTAGAATGCAACGTAGTTTCCGTCGGTGGAATTAGGATCCGAAAACTGGGACCATAGTGTGATCGTCACTTTCTCATCTCCCGCCGCTTCTGCGCCGTCGTCCTCAGACTGTACCGCAGCGTTGTCTGCCTCCGTCGTCTCACTGTTTCCTGTCTCGGCAGCATTCCCTCCTGCATTGCCGCAGGCTGTCAAACCAAATGTAAGCACTGCCGCCATCATTAAACTGATCATCTTTAAAACTCTCTTTTTCATGACCTCTCCTTTCGAAAATAAGTTATGTTTGATGGTTTGATTTTAACTTTTCCAAATTTTGTTTAGAATAGAATTGTTTTACTGTTTTTTAGATATTTTTGACCTGAAAGGAAAAAGATATAAAAATTTTTCCTTTGATAGAAATTCTTTTCCCAACTAAAAGCGCCGGCCTGCAGATCGCTGTCCACAGTCCGGCAATATTTCAGGAAGCTACTCTTTCAAATACTGCAAAATCGGTTCCATATACTTTTTGTCTGAAATATCATACGACGAAGAAAGCATCTTCACCATTATTTCTTCCTCTTGTGTCTTATCCTTTTTTGCCTGTAGTGTTTTTACAAACATTTTCATCATCAGCTTAGACGGTGCGGACATTTTTTCATAATCGAGTCCTCCCGGACAGTAAAATACTTTTACCTTTTTCCGTTCTGACTCGTTAAAAATCCGTTTAAGCGCTATGTCGACTTCCGAAAACAATTGCTTCATATGCAGCCAGATCTTTCTTTCCCACGGCTGATAGTGCAAGGCACTCCGCTCCCGCCTCTTTTCCTATCCATTCGGCATAACGCCTCGTAAACCCTGTTTTTGAATTGTAAATTATGATCGTCTTCATTCGCTTAAATCCCCCTCTTTCATTTGCTGCTCCTTCGACTGTCTGACTATTGACAATAGCATAGCAACAAGTTATCTATACGTCAATATAAATGACAGAAATGAACAGCATCTGCGATTTAAAAACGATTTGGAAGGATATTGCAATTCATCCGAAATGTGGTAGAGTTGATATAAAGGAAAAATCGCGGTATGGGAGAGAAATATTATGGGATTATTAGGCAGAAAGAAGACGGAAACAGAACAGAAAAAGCAGACACAGACCGAGAGCGGACAGACGGAAGAGAAAGTCTACATCAGAGGGGCAGGCGGAACTATCGTCACGAAGTCCCTGTTAAGCGGCGCCTCCAAACTGAAATGGCTGTTCAGACAGGAGGGCGGACAGGGGAACGGCTGGGTGGCCTTCGGCGACAGGGACACACAGGAGTATGTCAACGACGCCCAGAATTTAACCATTGTAGACTTTAATACGCTGATCGATATAGAACCTGCCGCCGCAAATGTATTTTATACGCCGATGGGCAGCGATCTGGAATTTCGTTCAGACAAAACCGGAAAATATTTTGTTGATACGAAAACCGGAAAGGAGATCAGGGAACCGGTGAAACATCCGGCTCAGATAGCCTTTGAAAAAAATCTGAAATTTTTGAATAAGAAGACCTACCCGCCGGAGTTCTTTCACAGTCTGTTCACGAAAAATGAAAAAACAGATATCTTCAGGGCGGGGAATGTGGATTTTCCCACAGGGGAGACAGTGCTTGCCGATCCTCTTGCCTATCTGGGCAGCCGTTATGAGACTGTTCTGGAAAAGAAAATACCGTCCGGAAGTTATCCGGTGGAACTTGCTCTGTGCCATTCAAAAATTTCGGGACTGCGGATCGCGGCGGCAAGGCTTGTGATAAGCGACAGACCTGCGGTTTTATACGAGATCGCCATGCCGAAAGGAAAACGCAGTGAGGATCTCGGGCAGCCCGGAGTGTTTACCTTTTTCGGCGTGGATACGGGCCTTGCCTGTTTTGCGGATGCGCAGGTTTCACAGGAATACAGGCTATTCTTTGAAAACTGGCAGAAAGAAAATCCGGGAAAGAACAAATACACGGATTATTTTGAAACTCTTTTTAAAGAAAGTTATGAGGCGCATCCCGAAGTGCAGAATCCGGGAGGCAGCTTTCTGGAATGGAGTCTGCCGGAGACAGATCACAGTATGGTTCTGTTTGCATCCGGCATGGGAGACGGCATATACAGCGGATACTGGGGATTGGATGCGGACGGCGAAATTGTCGATCTGACGGCGCTGTTTATGAATCCGGAGTATTTCTGACGGAAAAATAAAAGGGGGAGATCTTCCATGACAGAGAGAAAAGAAGCGATAGCTTATTGCCTGACATTAAAGGAAGTCTACGAGGATTATCCGTTTCATGATCCTAACTGGTGCGTTATGCGGCACAATAAGAATCAGAAGGTGTTTGCACTGATTTTTGAGAGAAATGAACATATCTGGATCAATGTGAAATGCGATCCCGAATGGAGAGATTTCTGGCGGGAAGCTTTTCCCTCTGTCATTCCGGCCTACCACATGAACAAAGAGCACTGGAATTCCATTATTCTGGATGGCACGGTGCCGGAGGAAGAAATCAGACGGATGATTGCGGAAAGCTATGACCTGACAAAAAAGAAGACGATAAAAAAGGCGTAAATCAAGAACATGAAACCCGTTTTATCGTCGTCATTGTTTTCCTCTGCTTTGTTTTTGCTTCCGTCAGGCAGCTGTCCTGCCCTCATTTTTCAAAACCGTTCAGCCGATTTTCAGCTTGAACTTCTGAAACTCCCGCTCGCTGTCCACCCGTTCCATGACAGCCCCGAGGCTCTGGAGTTTGAGATGGAAATCTTCGTATCCGCGCTCGATGTACTTAATATCGTCCACCGTCGTGATGCCCTCCGCCGACAGCCCCGCCAACACAAGAGCCGCGCCTGCACGCAAATCCGGCGCTGCAATGCCCGCTCCGGTATATTTTTCCACACCCGTAATAAAAGCGGTATTTCCTTCCACTTTGATACTTCCGCCCATGCGGGTCAGTTCATCCACATACTTAAAACGATTCTCAAAAATGCTCTCCGTCACGATACTGGCGCCCTTGGCCAGCCCAAGCGCTACCACCATCTGCGGCTGCATATCGGTGGGAAAGCCCGGATATGGAAGCGTCTTTACCTGCGTATGGTTTAAAGGCTTGCTCGCCACTACACGCACCGCGTCATCCGACTCCTCTATCTCACAGCCGATCTCAGCCAACTTCGCGCTGATGGATTCTAAATGTTTTGGAATCACATTCTTCACCATCACATCGCCCTTTGTGGCCGCCGCCGCAAACATAAACGTTCCGGCCTCGATCTGATCCGGAATGATCGCATATTCCGTGCCGTGAAGTCTGGACGTGCCCTTGATGCGGATCACATCGGTACCGGCGCCCTTAATATTCGCCCCCATGCTGTTTAAGAAATTGGCTGCATCTACGACGTGGGGTTCCTTCGCCGCGTTCTCAATGATTGTCTGTCCTTCCGCCATCACCGCCGACATCATCACATTGATTGTAGCACCCACGGAAACCACGTCCATATAAATATGGCTTCCCCGCAGTCTCTCCGCCTCGGTGATAATCAACCCGTGTTCAATTTTTACGGATGCTCCCAACGCCTTCCAGCCCTTAATGTGCTGGTCGATCGGTCTGCTGCCGATATTGCATCCGCCCGGCAGCACCACTTTAGCGCTTCTATATTTTCCAAGCAATGCGCCTATCAGATAATAGGACGCCCTGATCTTTTTCACATAATCATCTGCGATGATCAGATTACCGATCTGGGATCCGTTAATCTTAACGGTATGCCTGTCAATCCTCTCTACAATTGCCCCAATGCTTTCTATCGCCTGCAACAGGATATTGGTATCCCGCACATCCGGCATATTCTCTATCAAAACGGTTTCATCCGTCATGGTCGCGGCAGCGAGAATCGCAAGAGCGGCATTTTTTGCCCCGCCGATCTCCACTTCGCCCACCAGAGGATTCCCACCTTTAATCACATATTGTTCCATAGATCAACCTCTGATTTTATTTAAATCTTTGATTAGTTTACCACTTTTATCCCGTTTTGTAAATATCCGTTGCAATAAGGTTAGCTCCAGTAGTTTCTCGGGTCCACCGCCGACCCGTTGATGCGTATCTCAAAATGCAGGTGCGGCCCCGTGCTGTTGCCGGTATTGCCCGAGAGAGCGATTTTCTGCCCCTGAGAAACCTGCTGTCCCACGGACACAAGAACTTTGCTCAAATGCCCGTATCTCGTCTCCCTGCCGCCGGGATGCTGGATGTAGACCGCGTAGCCGTAGCCGCCGAGCCACCCCGCTCTCGTCACAACGCCGCCGCAGGAAGCCATGACGGCCGTACCCGTCGGAACCGCGATATCCACCCCTTTATGATTTGTGCTGGCCCCTTTCTTAGGCGCTTTTCTGCCGCCGAAACCTGAGGAGAGACGTCCCCCCGAAACAGGCCTGATATAAGTGGGCGGTATCTTTGTACCCCGTTCCACGATCTTCGGCACAGCCTCTATCTGCACTTCTTCTTTGATGATCTCCGTATTTACCACGCTGTCATTCCGGTAAGACACGATCGCCACGACCCTCCTGTGGCCTGCGGAAGGCTGCTGTCTTGTCACTTTGTCCGTCGTATACCATTCGTCGTTGTCCACATAGACGATCTCTGCGTCATAGTCTTCCTCATAATACAGTTCTTCCTGCCGTTCCACGGAGAGTTCCGGTTCCGGCACGGAGATGATCAGCTCATCCCCCACCCTTATCGTAGAGTTCGCGCTCTCCAACATCCCGTTCATGGCCACAATATCGTCCACGGCCATGTTGTGCGCTTCGGCGATCTCTCCCAACGTATCGCCGGATACCACTTCATATATTTTATTCGTTTCCTGATCTTTTGTTACTTCCTCGATGGCTTCGCCAAGCTCTGTCAAATGGCTTTCCGGCATGTAGGACTCCACAACTTCAACCGCATCGCCGAAATTCATATGGAATATCCCGCGGTTATACTCGGAGAGATCTTTTTTCTCCTCGATCTGCGCTTCCGCCGATGCCTCTTTAAAGACCGCAAAAATACCGGCGCTGGGCAGATTCGATACGTCCGCATCCGCCTTTTCCTCTAAAATCTCTTCTTTTTTGGCCTCCAATTCACTGTACACGTTGGCCGTCAGAACGTTGAGCTCCCGCCCCGTATCCTGCACCATCTCCACGCCGTAGCTGTCAGTGGAATCGTATTTGCTCACGGCAGCCTGCAAAAGCTGCAGTACCTCGTCCATGTCCCGGAGATTTACCATGAAATTTTTGATTTTTACGGTGTAAGCGCGCTGCATGGCTTCTTCCCTGCTGCTGTCCATGACGCCCTTCATCTGTTCGACCACGTCTTTTTCCTTATCCACCTGCCCGAACAGAACTTCTTTTCCCTCCATGACCAGTTCCGTATTCAGAAGCAGCAGTTCCTCGCTCTTTTCCGCCAGCTCATATCTGGCTCTCGTCATACAGCGGTCAGCCGTCTCCTTATCGGCCACCTGCCCCACAGCCGTCCCGTTTAAATACACATCGAACATATTATCGCCCGTGCGCTCAAAAAAAGTAATGCTCGGCAGACAAAAGGCCCCGAAAAATATCATCAGAACAGAAGCTCTCACAAAAGCATATTTTATTTTTATCCACAATTCTTGTCTCATAATTTTACTCATCTCATTTGTAACAATTTTGTAACAGTTTCCATTCTAACAGTATTTTCCCAAATTGTAAAGATGCTATACATTTTCTGCCGAAACATGATACACTATTTTTATGGAACAGACTATTTTTCACATTGATGTCAACTCCGCTTTTTTAAGCTGGAGCGCTCTGGAAAAACTGAAACAGGGAGACAACACGGACCTTCGTACGATCCCGTCCATCATCGGCGGCAACACGCAGACCCGCCACGGCGTCGTCCTCGCCAAATCCATCCCGGCAAAGGCTTACGGTGTCCGCACCGGAGAGCCTGTTACGGACGCCCTGAAAAAATGCCCTTTTTTAGTGTCCTGTCCCCCTGACCACAAACTGTATTCCGAGAAGAGCCGCCTTCTGATGGAACACCTTGCGGATATCTGTCCGGATATCGAGCAGGTCAGCGTGGACGAATGTTTCATGGATTTTACCCCCGTCGCCTCCCGCTACCCCGACCCTGTCTCCGCGGCCGGAGCTATCAAGGACGGCATACGCGAAAAATTCGGCTTTACCGTCAACGTCGGCATCTCCGACAAAAAAGTTTTGGCAAAAATGGCTTCCGACTTCAAAAAGCCCGATCTTGTCCACACTTTATACCAATCGGAAATCCGGGAAAAACTTTGGCCTCTTCCGCTCTCCTCCCTCTTCATGTGCGGGAGATCCAGCTCGGAAGCACTGCACAATCTGGGCATTCTCACCATCGGCGATCTGGCGAAGACCGATCCGACGATCATTACTTCCCACTTGAAGAGCCACGGAAAACTGCTCTGGGAATTTGCAAACGGCATCGACGATTCCACGGTGAAGGCCGCCCCGGCAGAAGCCAAGGGCATCGGCAACTCAACCACTCTCTCCCAAGATGCCCTGACTATGGAGGACATCAAAAAATGTCTGTTGGAATTGTCCGAATCGGTGGCCTTCAGACTGCGAAAAGCCCATATGCGTGCCTGCATGGTCAGCGTAGAGATCAAGTACGCTTCCTTTCAGACCGCTTCCCACCAGACGACCCTGCAGTCCGCCACGAATGACAGTGGTGTCATATATAGCACCGCCTGCAAGCTTGCAGGAGAGCTCTGGAACGGCGCCCCCGTTCGTCTTCTCGGCGTCCGCACCTCCAAACTTGAAGACGAAAACGCTCCCTCCCAGCTCTCTTTGTTCGATCTGGGAGAGCAAAAACCTCTCTCCGAAAAGCAAAAGAGCCTCAATGAGGCTCTTGATAAGATCCGCTCCAAATACGGAAAAGATGCCGTTGTACGCGGCACCTTGTTAAAATAGCGCTACTTTTTTTTCACACTGTAGCCGAAAGTTCCCAGTTTTTTCCCCAGCGAATAGTAGGTTCCGTGGGAATATACGATAGGTTCTGCATCCTCCAGACAAAATTTATTTTTCTCATCCAGATAGCTGTCATCCACATGCACCGCTGCCACTTTCGCCTGATACATCACATGGGAACCCAGATTCTTCGCCTCCGTCACCACGCATTCAATATTGACAGGGCTCTCTTTTATGAGGGGCGCGCAGACCATGTCCGCTTTCTCTCTGGTCAAGCCCATTTCCTTCCACTTATCGACGTCTCTGCCGCTTCTCACACCGCAAAAATCCGTGGCGCGAACAAGCGCCTCCGTAGTCAGATTTACCACAAACTCTCCCGTTTCCTCTATCATATGGTTTGAATAGCGCTCCGGTCTGACGGAAATGGAAAGCATCGGCGGATCGGAACAGATCGTTCCGGTCCATGCCACCGTCAAAATATTGTCGTTGCCCTTTTTATCCGCGCAGCTCACCAACACCACCGGCAGCGGGTAGAGCATATTGCCCGGTTTCCACGTCACTTTCGCCATAACTTCCTCCTTCAGCAGACACTTGTAATTACAGATATCCCAGAATCCGCAGCGCCTCGATCACCACATTGGCTGCCGCCGCGGCAAAAGTAAGTATCCCCAGCGCCATCATTCCCGTCGGTACTTTTTTCTTCTCTTCCGCATTTTTGATCGCCGCAGTGATCTCCTCGGTCTGTTTGGGCAGCGCACCCTCGATCACCGCCTGCACGTTCCGGTAAACCTTCACAGCCTCTTTATGTCCGAATTCATCCGACTCACGCAGCAAATCCTCTATCGCTTTTGTCTGCGCCGTCTGTTTCTCCAAAAACTCAGCCATACTGCTTCGCTGTTCTTCCATCAGTTTCGCCGTCTGCTTCTGCTGTTCTTCCACAAGTCCGGCCACCTGTCCCGACAGATTCTCCAACAGCTTCTTCACTTCCTCCGCCGTCTTTTCTGCTCCCTCACTGCCCTGTCTCTCTACCTCTTCTATTTTCGAAAGACACGCCAGAAGCATCTCCTTGACTTTCTCGGCGTTTTCCATATTTAACAGGCTGCACCGTCTTATTTCCTGCATAGCCTGCTCATATTCCGAGAGCCTGAGCTCCACCTTTTTCTTTTCTTCCGCTTCCGCCATCGCGTTCGCTCTGATCATTTCCTGAGCGTTTTTTCGCTGCGCCAATTTATCGATAAAACTATCCATGTGTCCCCTCCCGTAACCCGGTTCTTCTCTGCCTGTAAATACAGGTATCAGTATAACATTCTTTTTACCTTTTGACAATGCGGGTCTCGAAGTTGTGCATTTTGTATAATAATTTAAATATATCTTTTTCTCATTTATAAATATTTACCCATTATTCACAATTTGTTCATACTTTATTCATATTTTAATTGTATACTAAGAACAATCAGAGAAGGCAATATGTAATGAGTTTCATTACACGCATAGATAAATTTTTTCATAATAGCCCGGGTGCCGAAAGGTATCCGGGCACTCCTCATTTTCAGACTCTTTTCCGGCAATCAAAAAACCTGCAGGGCTGCCGCAGGTTCCTATCTCCTTCATTTTTCACCATTATACTTCTTCATTTCTTCATTCAGCATCATCATCTGCGTATCCAACATGGATACGATCTTGGAGCACTCCACCAGATCATTCTTCAGATGCTCGGGCGCGTTGCCCTCGAACTTATAATTCATCTTATGCTCTAAGCTCGCCCAAAAATCCATCGCCACAGTCCTGATCTGGATCTCCACTTTTGTGTCCAGTATCCTGTCGGACAGATACACCGGCACCGTCACGATCATATGATAACTTTTATAACCGCTCCTCTTGGGCTTCACTATGTAATCTTTTACGGAAATCACCCTGATATCCTGCTGGTTGCGTATAATATCCGCCAACTGATAAATATCCGAAGTAAAAGAACAGATAATTCTGATACCCGCTATGTCGTTGACATACTTGACCATATTATCCAGTGTCGATTCATAACCGTGCTTCCTCAGCTTTTTTACAATACTCTCAGAAGTCTTGACTCTGGACTTGATGTGTTCTATCGGATTATAACGGTGTACATGCTGGAATTCTTCATTCAAAATTTCAAGTTTCGTTTCAATCTGCTTGAGAGCCGATGTATAAATCAACATTAGTTCCGTCCAGTTATCCACGTCGTCCGGTCTTTCAATTTCTATATCCATATTGCTTCCTGCCTTGCCATTTTACTCCCTTGAAAAAAAATCATTTTTATTATAGCATATTTTTTTCGACTGTGTGTAAAATTTATAGAAATTTTCGTTTTATTTAATAGTTTTCGTCAATTTTTTACAAGCGCCCATTTACACACATCACTAATATATGTGACAGGTTTTCATTTCAGAACACACTCCCCATCCCTGTATTTACACTTGCACCTTTTTCCCGTTTCCTGTATATTATTGTCTATACAAAGGGAGGGCTTACCATGTTCAGACTCTGGGGGAAAATTTGGAAAGACAACCATATGATCCGGGACGCCGTTATAGAGAACGACGCGCCGGATACAAGAACTCACAAAATATTTTCCGCACTGGAGGATATCTGTTACCGGTTTGACCTCGGAAAACCGATTTGGCTCGATACCAACGTGGCGGAGTTTAAACGCCATAAAAAGACCAGATTCACACAGGATAATTTCGTAGAATCCATCGAGTTCGATCATCTCGAGATTCATATCATCGAGGAAGATTAGAATAAAAACAGGAACTCCAACTGGCGGAATCCCTGTTTGATTTTTTTTGTCTCTGCAATTTTATATCTCTCTTACTCTTCGTAACCGTTTGGATTGCTGCTCTGCCATCTCCAAGAATCTTCGCACATCTCCTTGATGCCTCTCTCCGCAACCCATCCCAGTTCTTTTTTCGCCTTTGCGGCGTCGGCATAGCAGGTCGCGATATCCCCGGCACGTCTCGGCTTGATCTGGTAAGGGATCTTCAAGCCGTTTGCCGCCTCAAAGTTTTTCACAATATCAAGCACTGAGTATCCCTGTCCGGTTCCCAGATTATAAATACACAGCCCGGCCTTTTCCTCGATCTTTTTAAGCGCTTTTACATGGCCGATGGCAAGATCAACCACATGGATATAGTCTCTCACACCTGTGCCGTCCGGCGTATCATAGTCATCGCCGAACACTCCCAGCTCTTTTAACTTTCCGACAGCCACCTGTGTCACATAAGGCATCAGGTTATTCGGAATACCGTTCGGATTCTCGCCGATAGTGCCGCTCTTGTGGGCCCCGATGGGATTAAAGTAGCGAAGCAGTATCACGTTCCACTCCGGATCCGCCTTCTGCATATCCGACAGAATCTGTTCCAACATGGACTTAGTCCAGCCGTAGGGGTTTGTGCACTGTCCCTTAGGGCATTCCTCAGTGATCGGAACAAATGCGGGATCCCCGTAAACTGTCGCAGAGGAGGAAAAGATAATATTCCTGCAGTTATGCTTTCTCATCACATCCACAAGGGTCAACGTACCCGCAATATTATTTTCATAATACTCCCAGGGCTTCTGCACGGATTCTCCAACCGCTTTAAGACCCGCAAAATGGATACAGGAATCCAGATCCTCCTTCTCGAATATCTCCTCGAGAGCTTCCCTGTCCAAAATATCGGCTTTATAGAATTTCACCGGTTTTCCTGTGATAGCCTCCACTCTCTTTAAAGATTTCTCGCTGGAGTTGGAAAGATTATCCACCACCACCACCTCATAACCGGCGTTTTGTAATTCCACCACCGTATGGCTGCCGATATAACCGGCGCCTCCTGTCACTAAAATTGCCATATCTATCTCCTCTCCTCTTTTTTATTATGGTTATTAGGCGCTTGTGAAACTCCGCTTTCTGCAAGTATTGCCTGTGCAAAATTTACGCATCAATAAGCAGGCGCTGTGAGACCGCCGGCACTTAGGCGCCGTATTTTGGTGCCTTATGTGTCCGCTGCGGTCGAGCCGCAGTGAAAACGTGCCTGCGTTTTGATCGTATATTTTGCACCGCAAAACGGCAGAATCAACGAGTTTCGCAATCACCTAATTATGCTTACAACTCGATCCCGTTCTCCTGACACAGTTTTCTCGCCGTCTCCACGGAATCGATCCCCGTCATATTCTTGATCGGTGCAAACTCATAATGGCGATCTACCTCGTAGGGCAGGCAACTGTCCATCATATGCACCATATCAAGCACTAACGTTTCGTACTTATAACCGTTTGGTTTCTCCGGTTTCACAAAGTTCCCTTCCTCATCCATATAAGGGATCTTCTTCTCCACAATGTGAAGCGGCAGTTTTCTCGAGATCGTTTCCTCCAGCGCCCGCACTTCAAACAGGTAGTTGAGGATCGCCCCGAAATAGTACGCCGGCTCGCCCTTTTCATTTTTGGCATTCATCAGTTCTTCCGTCAGATCATAGTATTCCACGATGGAAGGCCTTCCGTCCTCCAGACACATCACTCCCACCTTTTCATCCGGCGCGTTTTTCTTTACCACTTTTGCTCCGGACGTACAGTTTCTCGCGATAGTCGCTCCGATAAAACAGGGATCCGCCATCCTCTGCAGCACATTATCCACCGCAAACACATTGAGCCACTCGATCCCCCTGTTTTTCACGATCTCCAATATCCTTCCGTTAGCCATCGAAGAATACCAGCCGCCGTTTCCGTTGGGGGAATTGGCAATCTTGTCCGGTCCTTCCATATAGACCTTTCCATGATAATCGGACGCAGGCGCCATCTCCTGTCTGAAAAAGTGGATATACCCCGGCTTATAGCCAAAATACTCGTGCTCCTCCAAAAAGGCCGCCGTCGCCTCATGGTTTTTATCGCTGGTCATAATAAACAGATGGATCCACGCCGAAGCTTTCTCCACGACCTCCATCAGGTTTGAGAGGATCCTCTCAAAAATGTAGACCGGTTTTGTGATTCCGATATCATACATGCCCTTAGGTTCATCAAAACCGAGCCTTGTCCCCATGCCGCCTGCCAAGAGCACCGTCCCCACTTTTCCCTGACGGATCGCGCGGTATCCCAGCTCCTCGAACCATGCGCGGCTTTTCTCAATCTCAGGAATCTCCAGAGCCGCAAGAGGAGTTATCACCCCTCTCCTCATCAGTTCCTCCCGCTTTTCCAGATAGGACAGCACTGTGAAATCCGTCAGTTCAATATCATTTAACAGATTTTTCTGCTGCGCCTCCGTCAGAGATTCGAAATGATCCAGAACATGAAGTTGTCTGGCCGCCTCCAGCTTTTCATACGCCTTCTGATACGTCATTCTCCGCAAACCTCATTGATAATCTTCAGTGTTTTTTCATATACTTCTTTTAACTGCGGCATCATAGCCTCCGCCGCCTCAAAATTGATTTCCGTTCCCCGCAGGTATTCCGTCTGCTCACCGACCAGACGGTTAAATTCCGTCAGCGCAAGATTCCCGGTGATTCCCTTCAACGTATGGGACGCTTCAAAGGCTTTGGTGGCGTTCTTTTCTTCCATCGCCTTCACAAGATCCCCAAAGCTTGTATCCGCTTTAAATTTTTTCAGAAATTTTATCCAGAGCTGTTCGCTGTTCATAAAGCGCTGCATCGCTTCCTCTACGCCGAAACCGCCCGCTTCCAGTACCGCTTTTTGTTCCTGTGTCATTGCCTTTTCCCCTCCATAACGTTTTCTTTTTCCAACTTTTTATTTTACAACATCATATCATAAATTATATTTGCACTCAAGCAAAATGTCGGGCCGCACAAATGACATGACATTTTTTCACAGGCATATTTTCTTTTTGAAATTCAAATACTGAAAACAGCAGATATTTTCCGTCCTCAAAAACAGAGAATATCTGTAACGTTTGAACAGAACAGGAGGTAAAAATAATGGCTAACTTATCGGAACTGGAACTTCAGAATCTGAGACATTTGATCGGCGGTTACGACACAACGAAATGTAAAATGCAGGACTATGCTTCCTCTACACAGGATCCCCAGTTGAAACAGTTTTTTGAACAGGGGGCAAAAAATGCCGGCCAAAATAAGGAACAGCTCATGCAGTTCTTAAGCTAGGAACTGGTATTGAAAACTCTTTATTCAACCCAAAAATCAGACAAAACAACTTAAAAGGAGGTGCCCTATGCAGGACAAAACAATGGTAAACGATACTCTCACCGGCATCAACGGCGAACTTGTGCGCTTCGGTGAAATGATTCCCCAGACAGAGAACAGAGAACTGAAACAGACGTTAAAACAGTTCAGAAACGCCTGTGAGCAGTCTCAGGAACAGCTCTATGAACTGGCCCGCGAACGTTCCTACTATGTTCCCGCCGCAAAAGCGGATGCAGAAGACGTAAAACACGTAAGAAGCCTTTTTTGCGGCAGCGGCATGTCATAATATCCCTTTTTCCGAAAACAGACGGCTTTGGCCGTCTGTTTTGCCTCTCCATTTTTTTATTGCTTCCCCGCGCTCAATGTGGTATGATGTCAGCGTATTGTATCTCGGAAAGAGAATAATAACAGGAGGAACGTACCATGAAAAATGAAAAGACCTACGAACTGGTGCTTACGGCACTGTTCACCGCCATTATCGTCATAATGGCATTCACACCGCTGGGATATATCCCGCTTGTTGTGATCAACGCAACGATCATCCATATCCCGGTCATCCTTGGAGCGCTATTTTTAGGACCGAAAAAAGGTGCATTTTTAGGATTTGTGTTTGGGTTTACAAGTCTCATCAACAACACATTTAAGGCAGCCACCGCCTCTGCCTTTGTTTTCTCGCCGGTTTTAGCGGCAAACATCGCAGGGGTTCCCGGTATCTTCAAAAGCCTCTACATCTGCTTTGTACCGAGGATACTGGTCGGCGTCATTCCTTATTTCATCTACATACTGATCCGCAATCTGTTAAAAGAAAACAAACAGGTGTGGCGCATCGTGATCAACGCTGCTTTATCCGTTATTTTTTTGTTTTCCGTCCGGGCCTTTGTGAATAACATGATGCAGGACGGTCAAAACGCTGTCGCCGGCACTATCGCAGGGACCCTGACAGGTATTCTCCTGTTTATCGTGCTGACGCTTACTTCCAAAAAGAAAACTTCCGCCGCCACAGCTCTCGCCTACGCCGGAATGACAGGCGCCTTTACCAACACCCTGTTTGTCATGAGCGGCATTTATATTCTGTACAAAGACGCCTATGCCGCAGCTCTCGGAGTTGCCGGCGATACCGTCATCGACGTCATTATGGGCATCGTCAGCTTTAACGGCATTGTGGAAGCCACGGTTGCCGCCATTTTGATCGCGGGCGTAGGACTTGCGTTAATGCAGGTGAAACCGGTAAAAGAATTTAATAAATAAAAAAACAAATTAAACTCAGACAGGAGATACATTATGATTCTGGCATTGGATATCGGAAACACAAACATCGTTATCGGCTGTATGGAGCAGGGAACCTGCCGCTTTGTGGAGCGGGTATCCACCAATAGTCTCAAAACGGAACTGGAGTACGTCGTAGATTTTAAAACGCTGCTCGAGTTATACCAGATCCCAATGGAGGACATCACCGGATGCATCATGGCATCCGTGGTGCCCCCACTCAACAATATCGTGCTCTCAGCCCTGCGGAAGCTTCTGCAGGTCACACCGATTCTGGTGGGTCCCGGAGTGAAAACAGGATTAAATATTCTGATGGACAATCCGGGACAAGTGGGAGCCGATCTGATCGTTGACGCCGTAGCCGGGCTCCACTACTACGGCGCCCCTATCATTATGATCGACCTCGGAACAGCCACCACCATCAGCGTGGTGGATAAAAACAAAAACTATATCGGCGGCATGATCCTGCCCGGCGTCAGAGTCTCCCTTGACTCTCTGGTAAACCGCACCTCCCAGCTTCCCAGAATCAGTCTCGACGCACCCAAAAAGATCATCGGAAAAAATACCATCGACTGCATGAAAAGCGGCGTTATCATAGGACAGGCTTCCTGTCTGGACGGTATGATCGAAAGGATCTGGGATGAACTGGGCTATGAGACAAACGTGGTGGCCACCGGCGGGCTCGCCGGCTGCATTATCCCCCACTGCAGAAACAAGATCATCTGCGACAACGAACTCACCCTCAAAGGGCTTGATGTCATCTACCGCAAAAACACAGAAAGTCACACGGCGGAATAGCCGGAAAGGGAAATCTTATGTTAGAAGGAAAACATATCGTACTGGGGGTGACGGGCAGCATTGCGGCCTACAAAACAGCTTCGCTTGCCAGCATGCTGAAAAAACAGCAGGCGGACGTCACCGTGATCATGACAAAAAACGCCACAAATTTTATCAATCCCATCACCTTCGAGGAACTGACGGGAAACAAATGCCTTGTGGATACATTTGACCGCAATTTTGCACACAGCGTAGAACACATCTCTCTGGCAAGACAGACCGATGTCTTCCTGATCGCTCCGGCAAGCGCCAATGTCATAGCCAAAGCTGCATACGGCATCGCCGACGATATGCTGACCACCACTTATCTGGCCTGCGGCTGCCCAAAGATCGTGGCTCCCGCTATGAATACGAGGATGTACCGCAATCCTGTCACGCAGGATAATCTTGAGCGGCTGCGGCACTATCAGACGGAAATTATCACCCCGGCAAAGGGATATCTGGCCTGCGGCGACGTGGGGGAAGGGAAAATGCCCGACCCCGAGATACTGTTTGAATATCTCGTGAAGGCCCTCACCCCTAAAGATATGGCCGGCCAAAAAGTCCTTGTCACGGCAGGACCCACCAGAGAAAAAATCGATCCGGTGCGCTATATCAGCAACCATTCAACCGGAAAGATGGGTTACGCCATCGCTAAAGCGGCGATGATGAGAGGCGCCGAGGTCACTTTAGTGACCGGAAAAACGCAGCTCGCCCCGCCGATCCATGTGGAAACAATAGAAATCACAAGCGCCGCGGAGATGGCCGAGGCCGTCAAATCTCTGGCTGAACAACAGGATATCATCATCAAAGCCGCCGCCGTGGCGGACTACCGCCCGAAATATACGTCGGAGGAAAAGTTAAAGAAAAAAGACGGCGATATGAACATCGCTCTGGAGCGCACAGAGGATATTCTGGGCTTTTTAGGCGCCCACAAAAGGAAAGGACAGTTCCTGTGCGGCTTCTCCATGGAGACGGAGAACATGGAACAAAATTCCCGCGAAAAGCTGCGCAAAAAGAATCTGGATCTGATCGTGGCCAACAACCTGAAACAGGAGGGAGCCGGTTTCGGCACGGACACTAATATCGTGACGCTTCTGTCCGAAACGGACTCTGTACAGCTCTCTAAGATGAGCAAGGAAGAGGTGGCGGACAGATTGCTTGACTATATCCTTTCCTGCAAAAAGATGTCCTGATATCCGGCTTCCACAGAAACGGAGAAGACGCGTACTTCCGAGTCATCAATAAAAAAGGGGCCCTACAGCCCCTCGTTTTTTTGAATCTCTTTCAGCACCTGCGCCGAATTCCACAGTCTCTTCTGTTCCTCCTCATCAAGGGACACCGGTACCACATGCTCCACGCCGTTTTCGCCCACAATGGCCGGCATCGAAAGCACCACATCCGTCAGCCCGTATTCCCCGTGCATCATGCTGGAAATCGGCAGCACGGACTTTTCATCCCGCACGATAGCCTCGCAGATCCGTTTTACCGCCATGGCGATACCGTAGTATGTCGCCTGTTTGCGCTCAATGATCTCGTAGGCGCTGTTTTTCACCCGATCCGCGATCTCCTGAGTCGCCTCTTTGAGCATATTGCTGTCGATATCGCTTCGGATCCTGCAGAAATCTTTTAAGGGAACGCCCGAAACGTTGGCGCTGCTCCAAGCCGCGATCTCACTGTCTCCATGTTCACCCACAATGAAAGCATGGACGCCTCTGCTGTCCACCTCCAGCAGTTCTCCCACCTCGTATTTCAGTCTGGCCGTATCCAACACCGTCCCGGAGCCGATCACTCTATTCTCGGGAAGTCCGCTGATCTTCAACGCCGCATAGGTCAGAATGTCCACCGGATTTGCCACCATCATGATGATGCCCGTCTTATTGTGCTTTGTCACTTCCGGCATGATGCTCTTCAAAATATTGATATTTTTGTGCACCAGATCAAGCCTTGTCTCCCCGGGCTTCTGATTGGCTCCGGCCGTGATGATCACGATGGCCGCATCGGCGATATCCTCATAGACGCCGGCCCATATTTTCATCGGCCGCGCAAACGGTATCCCGTGGCCGATATCAAGGGCTTCGCCCTCCGCCTTTTTCATATCCACATCGATCAGAACCATGTCGGAAAACAATCCGCTCTGCATCAGCGCAAAGGCGATGGAAGAACCCACGAATCCGCAGCCGATGACCGCCACTTTTCTGCTGTCCACATAATTTACTTTATTCTTCATAAAAATTTCCTTTTTCTTTCCTTTTTTTCTATTATAGTATGTCCTCTTTCACAAAAACAATACCCAAAGTCATTTCAAACAGATTTTTCATACCGTTCTCTACAGAAACAATTCCATTACATACACTGCCGCGCAGGCGCCGATGGCCACCCGGAACAAATTCCCATCGATATAGGCAATCAAAAGCGCCGCCAAAAAGCCGATCCACGCCGAGATGCGGCTGCCAGTTGCCGACAAGATAGCCGGAAAAGTCATCACGGACAGCGTCACATAGGGTACATAATATAAAAACGATCGGATAAAAGGACTTTTGATATCCTTCCGTATCAAAGTCATGGGCAGCGCACGGATCGCATACAGCGTAACTGCCGCCACGATCAGATAAAGATATACGTTCTGTGTCATTCTTTCGTCTCCTCCTGAACCGGAAATTTCCACGCCGCGACACCGGCGATCAAAGCGGTTAAAATGATGATCTTAAATCCCTCCGATATTTTCCCGATCACCGGCAGGATGCCGAACAGGCTGCTTGCCAGCATAGATACCACAACGATGCCGCAGATGATTTTACTCTTTTTAGCCGGAGGGATGATGATAGCGATAAACATGCCGTAAAGAGCCACCCCCAACGCCAGACTGATCCTCTCCGGCAGCGCCGTCCCGAGAAGCGCCCCGAGAAAAGTGCCTATAGTCCACCCCGGTCCTGCCACAGTTGCGGCGCCGTAATTGTAGAAAGGATTTAATCTTTCCTCCACCGCCGAGGCGATACCGAATATCTCATCCGTAATATAATAGGAGACGATCATGCGGTGTCCCATCTTCATCTCACTTCCGGCCTTCTGCGACAACGCACAGGACATCAAAAGATACCGCAAATTGACGATCAGCGTAGTCATCACCATCTCCAGATAACCCGTTCCGGAAGCGATCACGGTCATCGCCGCATATTGTCCCGCGGACGCGTGCAGCAGCATAGAGGAAGCCGCCGCCTGCATCGGCGTCATGCCGATATTTTTTGCCGTAATGCCGAGGGTGAAGGCCACCGCGAAATAGCCCATGGCGATGGGCAGGCCGTCCCGCAGCCCTTTTTTATACCAGTAGCCGTTTCCCTTCTGCGCTTCGCCGCTCAATTTTTTCCCTCGCTTTCGTACACTCCGGCCCATTTTCCCGTGCGGTACTGGACGTAAGAGATCAGATAGTTTGCCGCCCATCCGATGGGTACTACGATCCAGACCACTTCCACGCCGAACTTAGGCGCAAAGAGCATGGATGCGAACACCCTTATTCCCAGATTGACCATATTTGCCACGGTAAACATCACCATGTCTCCCGCTCCCCGCAGCAGTCCGTCGGTGATCATCTTGATCCCGATCAGCACAAAAAACCAGCCGATAAACTGTAAGTAGCCTACGCCTGTCTGATACGCCGCCGCGGAGGCATCCTCCCCTAAAAACAGCAGGATCAAAGGCTTATAGGCCAGTTCCAGAACTAACGCCAACAGCACCGCAAAAGCCGCCACGATCCCGTAGCCGGTACGATATCCGCTCCTCACTCTGTCAAGCTTTCCTGCGCCGATGTTCTGCGCCGTGTAGGAACTCATCACATTTCCCATGGCCGCCATCGGCACTATGCAGATATTCTCCACCCGCATCCCGGCGGAAAAACCCGCCAGCACCTGAGGCCCGAAACTGTTCACAACAGACTGCACGAGCATCATGCCGATGGAGATCGTAGACTGCTGCAATATAGACGGGAGCGCCACTCTGGCCATGGAGAAAAATTCATTTTTGTCAAAAATTGCCGGCGCGCGTTTTCCCGCCGCATTGTCCTCTTGCCCTTCGCCTTCCCCCGGCGCAAACCGGCTTATCTCTCTCAGAAGTATCAGAAAAGAAAATACCGCCGAAATCCCTTGGGCAATAAACGTCGCCCAAGCCACGCCGGAAACTCCCATAGCCAGTTCCTTCACGAAAAAAATATCTAACCCAATGTTGAACAGCGAGGAAAAAATCAGCAGATACAGCGGTATCTTCGATCTCCCCAGAGCGTTAAACATTGACGACAGAATATTATACATAAACAAAAAAGGCAGCCCCAGAAAATAGATGTTAAGATAAACCACCGCATCCCCCAGCACATCCGCCGGCGTATGCAGCGCCATCATGATTGCCCGTCCAAAGAAAAGCCCAATGCCGCCGAGCAGAATGCTGGTCACTAAAAAGACCGTCAGTGCCGTGCGGATCGACAGTTTCATCCTTCTATAATCTCTGGCGCCAAAATACCTGCTCGTGATCACAGATGCCCCTACGCCGCCGCCGATGGCAATCGAAATAAACACCGTGGTCAGGGCGTAAGACGCCCCCACGGCCGCCAGCGCGTTCTCACTGACAAACCTGCCCACCACAATGGAGTCCACCATCGTATAAAACTGCTGAAATAAATTGCCGATGATCATCGGCATCGCAAACACAAGAAGAGCCTTCCACGGCTTTTCCGTGATCAAGTATTCTTTGTTCATAATACGCTATCCTTTTCTTCTGCGGAATCAGTCCTCTAAATAATCTTCGATCTCCACATCCTGAGGCATGTTTCGCACCACGGCGTAAGCCCTCGACTGGGGCGGAAGGGACATGGTCGAGATAGCGCTGTGCAGGACATACACAGACTCTCCCTCCGTAAGAGCAGACTTATCAAAGGCTGTCTTTGTACCGGCGTCGATCCAGACTGTTTCGTCGGAAAGAATCATCACATACTCTCCATAGCGTTCTGAGTTCAGCCACAGAGCCGACATACTGCCGTCATCCTCCAGCACTATCTCCTCCACCGTTCCGAAATAGAGCGCGCTTTGAAGATAAGGCCCTGCTTCGTTTTTGCCGGCGGCTGAGGAAGCGGGTATTATTCCGCAGTACAGGGCCAACGCAAGGGCTAAAGAAAAGATTTTGTGTTCCATCCTGTTTCAATACCTCCATCACATGAATTCTGTTGTTTTGCCGTATAAAATTTGCAATCCAACGCAGGCACGCTTTCGCTGCGGCTCGACCGCAGCGGACACATAAGGCACCAAAATACGGTGCCTAAGTGCCGGCGGTCTCGCAGCACCTGCTTATGGATAGGTAAATTTTATACAAGAAATACGAAAGACACATAATCATAAAGGAAAAGCGCGGCTCACCGTTAAGTGGAGCTGCGCGCTCTGCTTCATGTATTTGTCCGTACCTTCTAAATAACCTGTTCCAAAATACAGGAATGCGGTTAGTGGGACTTGAACCCACACGCCTTGCGGCACAGGAACCTAAATCCTGCGCGTCTGCCAATTCCGCCATAACCGCTTTTCTATCGCATTACCTGCAGCAAGTTATATTATAGCTAATTATTTTCGCGCTGTAAAGGCAAACATAAAACAACCGCAATTTATCACTTGCCGTTTCCTCCGAAAAATGGTATACCTTAATAATGATTTTGCAGCTAATTGCGAAACTCTGCTTTTCTGCAGTATTGTTTGTGCAAAATTTATGCATCCATAAGCAGGCGCTGTGAGACCGCCGGCACTTAGGCACCGTATTTTGGTGCCTTATGTGTCCGCTGCGGTCGAGCCGCAGTGAAAACGTGCCTGCGTTGGATCATATATTTTAAACAAAAAGCCACAGTATCAATGAGTTTCGCAACTGTCTAAATAATGATTTCATATTGCGAGGTACAAAAATGATTTTAGATGCTCTGTTGGACGCCTTTGCAGACACGCTCCGGATCCTTCCGTTTTTATTCGCGGCTTTTCTGGCGTTGGAGGCGATAGAACACTATTCCAATCAATTCAGCAACAGACTGCTTGCCCGCATGGGCAAAACCGGTCCTCTCGCGGGCGCCCTTCTCGGCTGCGTTCCGCAGTGCGGCTTCTCGGCTGCCGCCGCCAATCTCTACTCCGGAGGCCTGATCAGTCTCGGTACGCTGGCCGCCGTTTTCCTATCCACCTCGGATGAAGCCGTTTTTATTTTTTTGGCGCATCCCGGCAACGGAAGAACTGTAGCCTCATTACTTGTTTTGAAAGTGGGGATCGGCATGGCCGCAGGCTTTTTGATCGACCTCCTGTTTCGCAGGCCAAAAAAAGAAAAACATATCGAAGAGATGTGCAAAACCTGCGGCTGCAGCGATGAAAGCGGCATTTTCCGCCCGGCTCTCCTCCATACCGCAAAGCTTGCTGCCTACCTCTTTGCCTTTACGTTTTGTCTGAACCTCATCCTTTCCTTTGCGGGTGTGGAACGGCTTTCTAAGATACTCGGAAAAGACACGCCCTTCCAGCCGTTTTTGGCGGCTCTTCTGGGAATGATCCCCAACTGTGCCGCCTCCGTCCTGATCACGGAACTGTATCTGACGGGAAGTTTAAGCTTTGGCGCAGCCATCGCCGGACTGTGCGCCGGCGCCGGCATCGGACCGGTGGTACTGTTTCGCTCCAACCATTCCCCCAAAGAAAATCTGGGGATCCTGTTTCTCCTCTACGGCATTTCCGTCATTGCAGGGCTTATTTTAGGGGGGCTCTGAGAGCCCCCCTGCTAAAAATCCTCACATATTCACAATGACCTGCGTCACAAGTTTCTTAAACTCCGCCGATACCCGGTCAGCCGTTTCCTGCACTTCCTTATGGTCGAGTTTCTCTTTGGACATACCCGCCGCAAGATTTGTAATACAGGAGACTCCGCAGACTTCCATACCCATATGGCGCGCCGCCGTCGCTTCGCAGGCTGTACTCATGCCCACTGCGTCGCCGCCGAAAGCTCTGCACATCCGGATCTCCGCCGGTGTCTCATAACTCGGGCCTGTAAGCTGCACATACACCCCTTCCCGTATCTCCACGCCGCACTGCTTTGCCGAACTGCGGATCACATCCTGCAGACGGTTGCTGTACACTTCGCTCATATCCGGGAAACGCACTCCCAGCTCTTCTATATTGGGGCCGGTCAACGGATTGGGCACCGATGTAGCGATGTGATCCGTGATCATCATCAACGTGCCGGGTTTAAAACTCTCGTTCATGCCGCCTGCAGCGTTGGTAAGGAATAATTTCTTCGCCCCGAGCATCCCCATCAGACGCGTGGGAAGCACCACATCGGACATGGGATATCCTTCATAGTAATGCACCCGTCCCTGCATGATCACCACCGGAACTTCGCCCACATAACCAAATACAAAGCGGCCCTTATGTCCCGTCACAGTGGATACCGGAAATCCCTCAATATCGGAATAGTCCGCCACAGCCTCCGTCTTGATGCTGTCCGCATAATCTCCCAGACCGGAACCGAGAATCAGGGCAACCTCCGGCTTAAAATCCGTTTTCTTCCGTATGCTCTCCACACACGCCATCAATTTCTTATACATGACAACCCTCCTGCATTTTTTGTGATAAGTATATCATATATCAGCGCCGTTGGCAAAAGGAAAAGGGACCGTCTATTTGCACTGTGCCGCAAACTCCCTGATTTTTTCTTTCATGGCAGGAATATCCTCCTGCAGCTTTAAGATCGTGCTGCCCACAAAAGCCGCGTCCCCGCCTGCTTCCTTAACCATCCGAACGTCCTCCGGCGAATGCACTCCCACGCCGCAGTAAATCGGGCGGTCGATGCCGTGATCCCGCAGACAATCCACACAGTCCTTTAAAGTCGGATACTTAGGATTCACAAACCCCTGCCCGGGCGTAGGTTTTGCCTGCAGATACACAAAACCGTTGGAATTTTTTGCGGATTCGATCTCCCCCTCCAGCATCTGGTACTGCACATAGCAGGAAACGCGGATGCCGGCCTCGATGATCCGGTCTTTGATCTCATTTCCCGAAAGGCCGACCAGCAGCACATCTTTAAAATCATTGTCCAGACAAAATTTGATAAAACGCTCTGTGCCGATCTCCTGTATTGTGTTTTCATAGGAGAGCACCAACATTTTAACGTGAGGCAGATTCCTCTTTACCTCGATGATCTCCTCCATGTATGCCTCGTAATCGTCGCAGGCTTCCAACGCCTTTTTCATTCTATCCTTGATCAGGTCGCTCTCCAAGAACGGATCTCTGGAGGGGAAATCTATCTCTATCATGTTGCAGCCCGCCTCCGCATATTCCTTCGCCATCTGAATGCTGGATTCGATGGTCGGATAACCGTTCGATAAATATAATATAATTTCCATATTGATTTCCTTATCCTTTCCTCAGCCTGCACAGTGTGCAGATACCGTTTTATCCTCTGTAAGCCTTTATAAAAAGTTCTTTGAACTGATCCGCGTCCGGAATGATCGGGTTTGTTTTCGTACAACCGTCCGCAGCGGCAGCCTTCACCATATCATCCAAAAGTTCCGTAAAGCGCCCTTCATCGTCAATCACCTCTTTGAGCGCGGAGGGGATACCGACTTTTCGGTTTAACTCCCTCACTGCCTCCGCCAGATCTTCCTTTCCGATGGATTCGGCAAACTCTCCGTATACCTTTTTCGCGTATTCCGCCCCGCTGTTAAATTCCATAATATAGGGAAGGAGGATCGCATCCGCCAGCCCGTGGGCGATATGGAAATAACTGCCGAGAGTATGCGCCATGGAATGTACGATGCCCAAAGATACGTTGGTGAACGCCATGCCTGCTGCCATCGAAGCGTTGACCATGATCTCTCTTGCCTTTAAGTCCTGTCCGTTCTCATAGGCAGCCGGAAGCCATCTGATAATATCTTTAGCCGCACCGGACGCAAGTATATTGCTCACATAGTTGGCTCTGCTCGATACTAACGCCTCCAGCGCGTGGGTCAGAGCGTCCATTCCTGTCTCCGCCGTAATGTGAGGCGGCATGGAAGCTGTCACTTCCGGATCGCAGATCGCGATATCCGGCATCATCTCCATATTTCCAAGTCCCTGTTTCATGCCGTTTTCGTCCGTGATCACAACAGAGCGGGACACCTCGCTGGCGGTGCCGCTGGTGGAAGGAATACAGCAGAATCTTGCTTTTCCGCGCAGTTTCGGAAACTCGTTAGGCGGAAAGATATCCGACAGTTTATTCAGTTCCGGATGCTCGTAATAGATCCACATCGTCTTGGCCGCATCCATCACAGAGCCGCCGCCAAGAGCCACGATCAAGTCCGGACCGAAGTTTTTCATCTCCTGCGCTCCCCGCAGCACGGTCGCAAAATGGGGATCCGGTTCCACACCGGAAATCACCATAGTCTCCGCACCGCTCTCCGCAAAATATCCTTTTACCTTGTCCAGTATGCCGCTTTTCACCATACTGGAGCCGCCGATCACGATCGACACTTTTTTGTAAGGCATCGTCTTTATGTAGGCAAGGCATCCCTCTCCGAACATCAATTCACTGCCCGCCAGTTTCATTGGTCTCATCATAGTTCTTTCCTCTCTTTCGCTCACATTTTTACAGTGCTTCTATCACTTCCCGCACCAGATCATAGTCGATGGGATTCGTCAAAATACCGTCCTTTTTCAGGCTGGATCCGATGATACAGCCGTCCGCGATCTGAAGCTGCTCATGAATATTTTTGTGATTGACGCCGCTTCCCGCAAGAACCGGAATACCGACCACTTTCTGTACTCTCTTTAACATATCGATGGGCGTCTCCGCACCGATCACCGCACCGGTGACGATAATCGCGTCCGCGCCGTTGCCCGCCGCATCCTTTGCGCTCATCTCCACCGTGATCTGAGGATTCAGCATATTGGCATGTTTCACCTGTACATCCGCAAGGATCTTGACATGTTCAAGCCCCATAGCTTTCCGGTAGTTCACGCACTTTCTGGCACAGGGCCAGATGATGCCGTCGGAAAATAACACCGTATCCACAAACACCGGGACTCTGATAAAGTCTGCGCCGCATATCCCTGCAATGGCTAAAGATGCCTCGCAGTCGTTAAAGGCAGCGTCGATACCGACGGGAATCTTCACCGCTCCCCTCACCGCCGCGGCAGCGGCCGTGAGCGCCGCCACCTGCGCTTTTTCGAGAAGCGCAGCAAAGGGCGTATCCCCCATATTTTCCACGATCACCGCATCCACGCCTGCCCGCTCCAATGTTCTGGCGTCTTCCACCGCCTGATCGATGATCTTTTGATAGTTTCCGTCAAACCCGTGGCTGCCGGGAAGCGGAAGGCAGTGCACCATACCGATGATCGTCTGTGAGCCTTTTGTCAAAATTGTTTTACTCATTGCTGCTCCTTTCCGTATTTCACATGATAATTGTAGATTCCCTCAAGGGCGGTCCGGCACAAAAGATCCTCCGCGTCCGCGCGCTCTTTTCCCTTTAACACTTCCTTCAGATTCTCGAGAACCGTAGTCATTGTCACCACGCAGGTCTTTACTCCCATCAGTCTCCCCACCGTCATCATGCAGGAGGACTCCATATCGATGCCCGTCACATGCAGTTTTTTCAGTTCCTCAAAAACCGGCGTCATGTCCCTGCCGAATTCTAACGAAAATCTGGAGTCGTGCATCTGGCTGTAAAAACCGTCCATCGTACAGTTGATCCCGTTCACATATTCCGCCCCCATCTGCAGGACAGTGGCATTCATCGTATTTACCAGTTCGATATCCGCCACCGCCGGATAGGATTCCTCCACATAAGTCCTGCTGGTCTGCTCTCTTCTCATGGCCGCCATCGGGATGATAAATTTCCCTAACATGCCGTCCTGAAGGGCCATCACAGTCCCCATCCGAACCGCCACTTTCATGCCTGCCTCATACATCTCCTCCATAGCGATCGCTGCGCTTGGCGCGCCGATCCCGGTGGATGTGGCGGTGATGCGCACCCCTTTGTAGGTGCCGGTGTAAGTGTTGAATTCTCTCATAAACGCCACTTTCTGCGGGTTGTCAAGATACTGTTTTACCACTTCCACCCTCCACGGATCTCCGGAAAAAATCACATATTCCGCCACAGTTTCTTTCGATGCTCCCATATATAATGTAGCCATAATCTCTATTCCTCCTGACTTTCCACTTCTTTCGCTTTCGCCTCAAGTTCCGCTGCCGAAGGGATATTCGTACAGCATCCCGCCGCCTGAATGACAAAGGAGGCTAAAGCCGTTCCCAGTTTGCAGCAGGCCTGTACTTCCCTTCCCTGCAGATATCCGTACAGAAATCCCGAAATGTAGGCGTCGCCGGAACCCGTGGCATCCACCACTTTCTCCACTTTGCAGATTCCCGTTTTGTGCCGCCTGATGCCGTCTTTTGTCTTTTCATAGCAGATACTGCCGTCTTTTCCAAGCGTTGTGACAATGATCTCCGCCTTCCCGATCTCAAAGAGTTTCTCGATCGTATCGCATCCGAACAGTTTTTCAATGATCTCCCGCTCCACCTCGTTGGTGAAAATGATTAGACTCTCTGTCAAAAGTTCCCGCAAAAACGGCTCCGGAAAAGCGTCAAAATCGTCTTTCATGCCAAACACTAACGGTACGCCCGCCGCCTTGCAGCGTTCCACGAAATACCGGTTGTCCGGCTCGCTTGCCACAGTGACCACACCGTACCGGGCATCCCTAAAATAGTCCTCGGGGATCGGCGCCGCATACTTCTTATCCATAGAACCCGGATAATAGATTGTGATGTGATCGTTGTTATTGTCCTGCAGCAGGTAGCAGGTGGAGGTGGATTCTCCGGCAAGCACCGCCGTCGCCTCAAGAGGCACGCCCGCCTCCTCCAAAAAATCTTTAAATCCGTTGGTCTCCCAGTCCTCCCCTACTCTCAGAACCGGCATGGCCTTTCTTCCAAGTTTACATAATGCAACCGCTATGTTCACCGAGCATCCGCCATACTGAATCTTTGTATTATCCGCATTTGTGACAATGGATGTATACCCGACTCTGGCAGGGGATGCGATCCGGATAATATGATCCATACTCACATAGCCGCTTGTCAATACATCGTATTTCATATCATTCTCCTATTCCGGTTTTACAGTTCTCCCGCTTCCAGCTTCCTCTGCAGTTCTTCACTGTCCATGACCTGTCCCAGATATTTGCCGATATCCTCCAGATGCACTTTCTGCACCGTCTCCGAGTTGGTCGCCACACAGTCGCTCAGGACAATGCCGTTATAGTCCAGATAGAAGGCGTCCGTCACCGTGGCCCGGATACAGCAGTTGGTCTTTGTTCCCACAATGATCAGATTCTCAATATGGTTCTCTCTGAGCACCAGATCCAGATCTGTCCCGAAAAATCCGCTGTAACGGCGTTTTCTGATCACATAGTCTCTTTTCTCATCCACAGGAAGCATCGGATCGATCTCGATGCCGGGCGTCCCCTCCAGACAGTTTGGCCGCATGGACGCGATCCGCCTGTCCTGCTTGTCCTTTCTGTTGCAGTGCTGCAAAAAGACGATCAGACAATCGTGGGCCCTGCACAGATCCAGAACCTTTCTGATCTTCGGCAAAACCTCTCTGTTTTGCGGATAGTAGACTAACCCTGCGGGATCTGTAAAATCTTTTACCATATCTACAATTAAAAGCGCTGTTTTCTTCATCTCTAAAAGCCTCTTACCTTCACATTTTTATGTTTCACAAAGGAAGCCGCAGCCAATACCGCGATCATCAGAATATACGGGAAGCAATCGAACAGTCCCGCCGCGTTTCCGGCATACACGCTCAAATTGACGGCAAGGGACCTCGAAAGCCCGAACAGGATCGCATAGACGGCGGACTGCACCGGTTTTCCCTGTCCGCAGTAGATCGCCGCGATGGCAATAAATCCTCTGCCGGCCACCATGTCGTTTGTAAACAGTCCGAGCCGCTCCAAAGACAGATTCATGCCGCCCAAAGCGCAGCCCACAGCCCCGATCAGGATGGCCGCATACTTATAAAAGTCTGTGTGCAGACCGATAGCCTTTGCCGCTTCCTCGCTCTCACCCACCACCCGGACATATATGCCGAATTTTGTGTGAAACATCAGCACGTACATCAAGAATATCATGAGAAAACTGATGTAGGTGATTACCGGATGTCCGCTCAAAATGCTCCCCAGAATCGGAATCTTCTCGATCAGCGGAATATTGATCTTTAACGCGTTTAAGTCAAAATTCTCCAAAATGATGTTGGCTGAGTTCATCAGCACCAGCACAAATCCTGCCACCGCCGTGGAGATCATATTGACCGCCAGACCTATGATGATCACATTTCCTTTCATCGTCACGCCCAGAAAAGCAAATATCAAGCCGTACAAAAGAGTGGACCCCACTGCGAGAAGCAGTGTGACAAACATATTCCCAGTAAAATAGTAGGCAAGGATCGATACAAATGCGCCGTTTAACATCATACCTTCCAGTGCGATATTAAGCACATTCGCTTTGTAGGCAAACATGCCCCCGAGCACACATAGAATGATCGGTGCGCTGTGGTAAACACAATCATAAAGAATACTTTCCAGTAACTGCATATTATGCCTCCTTTCTCTTTTTGCCGCCCTTTATCAGGTTAAATCTCTCACTGATAAACTTCACGGCAAGGAATAACACGATCAGTCCCTGTATCAAAGACACGATCTCTTTCGGCACGTTCGTATACATATTGATGCTGTCCGCCCCCGTCTTCAGTCCCGCATAGAAGATGGCCGCGATCAAAATACCCAAGGGGTCATGCCCGCCCATCAGGGCGATCAGCATACCGTCCCAGCCAAGTCCCGGACTGCCGGAGAAAGTGAGGGTGTAACGGTACTGGTCCTCCATCATCCAGCCCGCTCCCGCGATACCGGCCAATGCACCGGAGATCGCCATAATGATGATGATCTTTCTCCCCACGTTCATGCCGACGGCTTCCGCAAACTCAAAATTTTTCCCCATAGCCGTCACTTCATAGCCGAGTTTGGAGCGTTTCATCACAAACCACATCACAACCAGCAACAATATCACCACAAAGAAAAACGCTGTCAGTCTGGATTTTCCGAAAATTCTCACAAACATCGCCTGATCGCTGACCACAGGCGTACACACATAGCCGTTTCCGCTGTCTCTGAACACGGTGGTCGCCAGATATTCGAGCACCTTCGCCAGCGCGTAGTTCATCATCATCGTCACAACCATTTCATCCGCCCGGAATTTCACTTTGAGCACCGCGGCGATCATGGCAAAGGCCACTCCGCACACGATGGCCACCGCAAAGCAGATGAGCTTAACCGGAAAGGCCGGCAGTCCCGTCAGATTTGCTCCCACAATGCCCGCGAAGAAGGCCCCTATCAACAGCGACCCCTCCACACCCATGTTATAGATATTAGCCTTAAAGGTGATGGCTATAGCCAGACCGGTCAGGATCATAGGCCCCGCATAATGCAGTGTGTTCTGGAAACCGACGCTTGTAAAAAAGGATTTTTTCAATAAGACTCCATAAGCTTCCAGCGGATTCTCCCCGATCGCTGCAATAACCACCGCTCCTGCCAGAAACGCCAACAGTACAGGGATCAGGCAGTTGAAAAGACTTCTCAGTATTCCATTTATCTTCTTATTCGTCATCTTACGCCTCTCCTTCCTGACGGATGCCTGCCATCAACAGTCCGACCTTCATCATGTCCACATCCTTCGGGTTGATCTCGCCGGATATCCTTCCTTTATGCATTACGATAACGCGGTCGGAAAGACTCATGATCTCCGACAATTCGCTGGAAATAAGTATGACCGCATTTCCTTCATTCCTGTATTTCAGGATCTGTTTATGGATAAACTCAATGGAACCGATATCGACTCCTCTGGTGGGCTGGCAGGCGATCAAAAGATCCGGCTTCGCCGCCAATTCTCTCGCCACAATGATCTTTTGCGCGTTGCCGCCCGAAAGCGAGGATACGTCCCCGTCGATATCGCCCACGCGGATATCAAATTCCTCCACGGCCAGATCTCTCTTTGCGTTGATCTTTTTCCGATTTAATAACCCCATGCGGCACACTTCCGGATCGCCGTGATACCCTGCGATGCAGTTGTCTCCGATGCTCATGGAGCGGCACAGTCCCTGAGCGAACCGATCCTCCGGTATGATGCCGAGCCCTCTCTTTCGCAGTTCGCTTGGCCACAGGTTCGTGACGTCCTCGCCTTTAAACGTAATTTTTCCTTCCGTAACCTCCATCAGGCCGCTGATGATCTTTACCAGTTCGCTCTGACCGTTGCCCTCCACACCGGCGATGCCGAGGACTTCCCCTTTTCGCACGGTAAAGGACACTTTCTTTACGCACTCTTTTCCGAAAGTATTGAGCGTCGTCAGGCCTTCGGCCTCATAGACTACTCCGCACTCCTTCGTCTCTTCTCTGTCGTTTTCCACCGTCAGAACTACGTCTCTTCCCACCATCATCTGCGCCAGTTCCTGCTCGTTCGTATCCTTTGTCAGCGTGTTGCCGATGACCTTTCCCTGCTTGATCACCGTCACGCTGTCGGACACTTCCATCACTTCCCGCAGTTTGTGGGTAATCACAATGATGGTCTTTCCTTTCTTCTTCAGCTCTTTTAAGCTTTTCATCAGTTCATCCGCTTCCTGAGGCGTCAGCACTGCCGTAGGTTCGTCAAGGATCAGGATATCCACATTCCGGTACAGCATTTTGAGGATCTCCACCCTCTGTCTGCTTCCCACAGAAATATCTTCGATCTTATCCAGCGGATCCAGTTCAAAATTGTAGGCTTTGATCAGTTCTCCGACTTTCTCTATCTCTTTTTTCCGATTGACTAAAACGCCGTTTTTCTGCTTCTCCTCTATCCCGAGCATAATATTCTCGTACACCGTCAGGCTCGGAACAAGTTTAAAATGCTGATGCACCATACCGATCCCATGAGCGATGGCATCGATGGGGCTTTTCAATTTCACTTCCTCGTCCCTGATCAAAATTTTCCCCTCGGTGGGTTCGAGAAGACCGTACAGCATATTCATCAGCGTAGATTTTCCGGCCCCGTTCTCGCCTACGATACATTTTATCTCCTGTGGAGCCACCGAGATGCTGATATGGTCGTTTGCAGTAAAATCACCGAATTTTTTTGTCAAATCTATCGTCTGTATCATGCTCATAAAAAATTCTCCCTTAAACTCCGGGCCCGTATACTTATCCACATATACGGGCCCGAAAATCATTTGATCGGATTCACAAAACGTTCGCTGCGACACATTATTTAAAATTGATATTCGGGCAGGATGCCTCGTCAAAGCTGTCGCCGTTTTGCTTGTTTGTCACTTTGATCGTGCCGTCCCCGATCTTTGCCTCCAGATCTGCAAGGTAAGCCGTTATCTCTTCCCACTTTGCCTTAGCCTCGTCCGTCGTCTCAAGAGCTGCGCTGAAAGCAGCCAAATCGGTGATGGATGTCGCGCCGCTGGCCAGATCATACACCTGAATATTCTCCATATCCCCGATGGTGCCGTCCGTATAAGCCTGCGCCAGAGTCTTCACTACGACTTTCGTATTTTTGATCACGGAGGTCATAATATAACCGGGCTGCTGATCATCCTTGTTTGCATCCACATGGATCGCCAGTTTTTTCACTTCTTTCGCTTTGGAAGCAACGCCGTCGCCCACCGCACCTGCTACCGTGTAAACTACGTTTGCGCCGTTTCCGTAGTAAGTGCCTGCCACTGTGCTTCCGCCTGCGGTATCCGCAAAGCCTGCGTCATACTTTGAATAGTAGTCGTAAGTAACGCCCAGTTCCTGCGCCACATGCTGAGCTCCTTCCACGAAGCCCACGCCGAACACGGTGATGCCGTCGGAATCTGTTGCGCCGATGAAGCCGAGAGCTCTCGCCTCATCCGGGCTTGTCATATCGTAACCGTCCCCCAGAAGAACGTCCGCATTCTCATTGACCAGTACAGACAATGCGCCGGCCAGATAAGAGGACTCGTTTACATTGTAGAGAATCGATATTACATTATCATGGATCGTAGCGCCGGCCTCGTCCACATTGGGCGTCGCATTAAATACCACGAAAGTTACATCCGGATACTGCTCCGCGATCGGCGCCGCACCTGCCTCTCCCTTTACCAAGGCATCGAAATCATATGCCATCGAGAAAATCAGATTGTAGCCGTCCTCCGCCAGAATCGATAAGGTATTTCCAATGCTCTCCGTAGGTTCCACAACTTTATACTCAGCCCCCATCGTGTCAGCGCACTCTTTCGCACCTTCCACTGCGGACTGGTTATATCCGTTGTCGTTCTGTCCGGATGCATCGCACACGATCGCGATCTTTAAATCGGATGCTGCAGGCGCAGCAGTCCCGCCTTCTTCGTTTCCTTCCTCCTGTGTCTCACCGGTCTGTGCCGTCTGGGCAGGAGTTTCCTCTTTGCTGCCACAGCCTGTCAAAAGAGATGCTGTCAACGCACAGCCTAATAAAAGCGCCATCAATTTTGATCTCATAAATTTCTCCTCCGTTTTCATTTACATGATACGGCAGTCTAACTTATCTGATCGATATAAAATTTATAGTGATCTGTCCGATAGTAACACCGGAACGTCTCAATCGGCGTCTCTTTTCCATAAACGTTTCCGTATGTAATACAATTAAACAGAATCACCGGCATGCTTGTATTGATTCCCAGATAAGCGGCTACCGTCTGATCCGGAAGAACCGCTTCCACAGTTCTTCTTGCTTTTGTAATCTGAACATCATAATCCGTTCTGATAATGTCATACAGAGACTTCTCTTCCAGATTATACTGCTCCAGCCCCGGAAAGATCTTTTCCGGTAAATATGTCACCGTGTAGTTCAGGGGTTCACTATCTGCATAAGTGATACGTCCAAATTTATGTACGATATCTCCGGGAGAAATGTTCAGATGCTTTGCGCGCTTTGCATCTGCAAGGCATTTATCTGCCTCCATAGTTTTCTTGGACGGCACACGGCCAAGTCGCCTTACATCCTCCGTACAACTGTTTAAACAAAACAGATCCTGACTCTGGGAATCCCCTTTGACGTAAGTTCCCTTTCCCTGAATACGATACAGGTAACCTTCGTTCACTAACTCGTCGATCGCTTTCCTGACAGTGATCCGGCTGAACTGATACCGCTCCATCAGCTCTCTCTCGCTCTCGATCATAGCGCCTTCCTGATAGTCTCCCGATTCTATCTTGTTCAGAATGCCTCTCTTCAAAAGATAGTACTTTGGTAATCTTCCTTCCATCTCTCATTCCTCCTGTAAGCAGATGAGGATAGTACCAGTGGTTCGCTTGTCATGTTGTCATGACCAGTTAGTTCCATAGCACTATATTATCTCATCATTCCTCATAAGTCAACATATTTTTTATGCAAAATTCTACTTTTTTTTGAAAGCATACCCCATTCGTTATGCAAACAGTCAAAAAAGTAATTGTCCACTATTATTATAGCGGACAATTATAGTTAAGTAAATTTATAATTTTTTTGATATCTCCGTCAGATTTTATACATTTTGCCTCTGTCTGATCTCTGATCCCCAGACAGTCTTCCCTGTCATCTTTCTCAAGAGCCCATGATATAATTCACCATCGGATGGCTATATTCACCTTCCTCCGCCCTCAGTATCCCCATATACGGATCCACAACATACCGCTGTCCGTCAAGGGTCACCACGCTCCAGTGATATAATTCTATATTGTCCCGTCCAAGCACCGCATGCTCCCATTTGATCCCCAACATTTCAAACAGCAGCCCTGCTGTTCTGGTGCATCCTGCGGAATCGGCAACCCCATACATAAATCCCAAAGGATTGCCGGAATGCGGCATCGCATTGGAGTAGATCACATTCTCCGACTCATACATATCCGCCAGAAAAGCAGATATCACAAACACCTGTGTATGCTGGTCTATACCCTGCAGCGACTGCACAATAGGAAGCATCTCATTGTACACTTCCACAAACTCCTCAATGCTCATGGTATCTTTGATGTCGTAAAAGTCAGGCAGATTCTGCAAGGGGACGATCCCTCCCACAGGTTCTCCGATCACATCCGCGATCCCCTCCACCGCCTCGCCGCCGGCTGCGCCCGCGTAAGCCTTCCGTCCTTCGAACATTCCGCTGTTCACATAGTGGGCATACAAAGTTTCGACGGAGAGACTCTCCCCCAGCGCCGCTCCCACATCCGGATAGTTCATCAGATAAAATACCGGATCAAACTTTTCCGCCGCCATCGCCTTTGCAGGAGTAAAAAGCATCACTCCAAACGCCAATACCAAAGTAGCCGCCATTGTCAATACGGCTTTCCTTACTTTTTCCCTTTTCATCGCCCGCTCCTCCTTTTTTACAGAAATTTGTATAAGATATCTATATTTTATCACTCAAAAGGGAGACCTGCAATGCAAAATTCACATCTCTAAAGCATTAAAGCGCCTTTTTTTTGATTTTAAGCAACAAAAGTATTATACCGATCCCGAGCAGGATATGTCCGATTCCGGCGATCCCGGAAATAGAGGCATCCAAGCCCCTATCCGGCTCTGCGCCAAGCACCTGTGCAAGCCCCCTCATGAGAAAGCCGACCTCTGCGATATTCAGTCCGGCGTGGTAAAAAATCAGAGCCGTTTTAGTCTTTTGATCGGAAAATGCAAACATTTTCTCCGCCAACATCAGGAGCAGGAAAAAGAACATCCCCAGCATAAAATAATGCGCATGCATAAACGCCAGATTCGTCCTGCCCTCAAAATGCTGAAATTTCGTAAACTCCCTGTAAAATACTCCGCATACCATTGCTGCGACGGCATAAATAAAAGCCGTATTTGCGTAACGTCTTGTCATAGTGTTTCCTCCTTTGTTTTTGTGTACTTGTTGCTTCTTCCCTCCTCTTCATGCTAGAATAAGCATAAATAGGCGTTTGCGAAACTCTGCTTTTTACAGTATCGTTTGTATAAAATTTACGTATCCATAAGCAGGCGCTGTGCGACCGTCGGCAGTTAGCAAATGTGAAATTGAAAAATTTCACATGAGCTTACTGCCGCTACGGTTAAGCCGCAGCGAAAGCGTGCCTGCATTGGATCGTATATTTTATACGACAAAACAACAAAATCAATGAGTTTCGCTATCACCTAATAAGCATAAAAAACAGGAGGAAACATATGTTATCATTCACATGCGATTATACCCAGGGCGCCCACCCGAAAATTCTGGAACGCCTTGTTGAGACAAACTTGGAGCAGCTTCCGGGCTATGGCCTTGATCATTACTGTGACAGCGCAAAAGAAAAAATCAAGAACGCCTGTAAGTGTCCCGATGCCGAAGTCTGGTTCCTGACAGGCGGGACCCAGACCAACGCCACCGTCATCGACTCCGTACTGGAAAAGTACGAAGGCGTTATCTCGGCGCGGACAGGCCACATCAATGCGCACGAGTCCGGCGCCGTGGAATACACCGGCCACAAAGTGCTGCCGCTCCCGGAACATGAGGGAAAAATCCGGACGGAAGAACTCGAAGCCCTGTTAAAAGCTTTCTGGGAAGACGGAAGCCGCGAACATATGGTATTTCCCGGCATGGTCTATCTCTCCCATCCCACAGAGTACGGCACCCTCTACACAAAAGCGGAACTGGAATCCATCTCCGCCGTCTGCCGCGATTATAAGATCCCTCTGTTTTTAGACGGCGCGAGGTTAGGCTACGGCCTGATGAGCCTCGATACGGATGTGACGCTGCCTATGATCGCAGAACTCTGCGATATTTTCTATATCGGCGGCACCAAGGTTGGCGCTCTCTGCGGCGAAGCCGTGGTGTTCACCCGCAAAAATGCTCCCCGCCACTTCCTCACTCTGATCAAGCAGCACGGGGCGTTGCTCGCCAAGGGGCGGCTCACCGGCATCCAGTTCGACACGCTGTTCACCGATGATCTGTACTTTAAAATCAGCAGACATGCCATTGAGATGGCTGAACTCATGAAGAAAGGATTTGTCGAAAAGGGGTATTCCTTTTTCCTAAATTCCCCCACCAATCAGCAGTTTATTATTTTGGAGAACGAAAAACTCCGCGAACTCCAAAAACAAGTAGCCTTCGAGGTCTGGGAAAAATTTGACGATACCCGCACCGTTGTGCGGTTTGCCACAAGCTGGGGAACCAAAAAAGAAGAGATCGAGGAACTGATCGGGCTTCTTTGATTTCAATTATTATATATTTTAAAATATTATACCATAGCCGGCGGAGGACAGAAAAGTCCTTCACCGGCATTTCTATTTCTATCATTTAGCTGTCACCGGTCAGAATTTTGCTTTTTGCTCCCCTGCGTTTTGGCAAAGTACAAACAACCTGCCGCTGTGATCAGTCCGAATATCCAGAACATAAGCGGTGAAAAAACGATCTCATACAGATCCGGTATCATGTTGCTGAGAAAAACTACCGCGTTTCCCAGCCCGTGAAACAGCACCGGTGCCAGAAAACTTTCAAAATAGCTGTAAGTGCAGGCAATCAGCACTCCGAGTATAAAAGCGTACACCCCCTGTACGATATTGCCGTGATAGACCGCAAACAAAAACGCGGATGCCACCACGCCGAATGCCGCTCTGCCCTGCGCGCGGCGGAGTCTGTTGCACAAAAGGTATCGAAATACTACTTCCTCCACCACCGGCGATACGCCTGCATAGAGAAGCAGCCCCATGCCTAAGGACACTCCGTACTGCCTTCTGGCCGTCTCCTGAAATGCTCCGGAATGCTCTGCCAATCCCAAGAAACTTACCAACGTATTAAAAAAGACTACGGAAGCCACCGCAAAAAGCGAAAGTGCCAGATAGGACAAAATCATGTTTTTCCCTTTTATCCCATCCTTATCCCGTTCCCTTTTTTCCTTTCGCTGCTCTTCCGCTTCCTCCCCGATCAACGGTAAAAGCCCCATACAGCCTCCAAGCATCGCGATACCGTTCACAAAGGGACTCCCCTGTTCCATCAAAAAATCTATCCCGCTGCCGGCAAGCAGCGTCCCAACCACCATACGGGTCAGATAATACCCCACATAGTAAATCACAAGAGGCCTGATCAACCCGAATATCATCGGCATTCCACGTCTCATAGTATCCCTGTCCTTTCTCTGTTTCCACAGTATACTACAATCCATCCGTACTGTCATCCCCTTCATATTATACTCTAAGTACCAAAACTCAAAAAAAAAACGGGATTGACATCCCCATCTCCTTCTTTTATACTGATAACAAATTTAAAACAACATAACTAATACACTTTTGCTAGGGGAGCGAATGCTGAGACTGGCTGATGTGCCCAAAATGTGCACATCCCGCCTAACCCTTATCACCTGAACCGGATAATACCGGCGTAGGGAAGCATACTGGAATCATAACGGGCGTTTTTTATTTGTTGACACAGTATACGCCCGCCGCATATTCCTTTCATGTACTTCCTTCTGGCAAACCACAAAGGAGGTTTTTTTATGTCTTTTTTTGCAACGGAAATCATCGATCATGAGAATGGAAATTATTTCAACCTCACCCCCGCAGGACATGCTCTGCTTGTGGGTGTCATGCTGCTTCTTTTGATTGGAGCCTGCTGCGTATCCGGCAGGAAACGGGAAAAGCAGGGCAAGGCTGTCATCGGCACAAAGCATCTCATCTTCTGCGCTGCGGCGATGGCTTTAGCCGCAGTCACATCCTACCTGAAGCTGTTTCATTTGCCATATGGCGGCTCCGTCACGCTGTTCAGCATGCTGTTCATCTGTCTGATCGGCTATTGGTTCGGCACAAAAACCGGTCTGATGGCGGCCTTTGCCTACGGCATTTTGCAGCTTGTGACGGATCCCTTTATCATCAGTATCCCACAGATGTTCACAGATTACCTTTTCGCCTTCGGATCACTCGGCCTCTCGGGCCTCTTCGCCGGAAAAAAGCATGGACTGATCAAAGGTTACCTGCTCGGGATACTGGGACGATTCTTTTTCACGTTCCTATCCGGCATGATCTTCTTTGGCAGTTACGCCGCGGATTACGGCATGAGCGCGCCGGTCTACTCTTTCGTTTACAATGGGTCCTACATCGGAGCAGAAGCTGCTCTGACCCTTGTTGTGCTGACAATCCCCGCAGTACAGAAAGGTCTGGCGAGCATCAAAACACTGGCCAACGACTGATTTCTTTATTGGCCTGTAAAAGTTTTTTCCACCCGCCCGCGGATCAGACTGCCTAATCCATAGACAATATTACTGATCACATACTCGCCGTCATTGACAAACACCTCGACCAGATTCGGCTCCACAAAGATATCCAACTGATATCTGCCGTGGAGCTTTGGCGTACTGCACATCATCCGGTATCCCCGGATGCCGTCAAACACCGCACTTCTGTCTGTTCTTATAAAATCTTTCTCTTCCCAGATCCGAAAGCCGCCGATATCAAGGGATTCCCCGGGATTTAGCGTCACCCGGATCCTCTTCGGCCGCCCGTCCAAACTATCCGTCTCATCGCTCCCCAAAACAGACACCTCTTTTTCAAAATACCGGTCAACTTCCGGATGTACCCGAAAATAGATATGATCCCCCGCATATTCCACAACTCTCGGAAGACACATCATGCCATTCCAAGGAGCGCGTCCGGGCTCCTCCACAGCCTTAGGCATCCGCATCCATGCTATCATAACGCGCCTGCCCTCCGCATCCAAGTTCGTCTGAGAAGCATAGAGATCCAAACCGTAATCTACGTACTGAAATTTCTCCCCCAACGCCAGTCTGCACCTGTCTCTGTCAAAATCCACAGGCATGCACACCGCATGATGCCCATAGCCGTCTGACCCTTCCGTAATATGCATGGCCGATCCGATGAAGACATGGCTTTCTCCCAATTCGAAGATATCCGGACATTCCAATATCTTTCCGAATCTCTCACTCTGGGCTCTGGACATATAATGCCAGTTTACGCCGTCCCCGCTGCGGTAAAACAAAGCGCTTCCCATCTCTCCCCGGTTCGTGCCGCCCAGAACCATGTAAAAGTCATCGCCGTCCTTCCACACTTTAGGATCTCTCGTGTTTTCTGCTGTCGGTATGACAATCCGCTTGCCTCCAAAATTATCAAAGGAGTATCCGTCCTCCGATGATATCATGATCTGCACGGCGTCATAGTCCTTTTCATTGACATGTATATTCTCCGGATTCACTTCCCTGTAACGGATCCCCGTGTAATACAATTTCATCTCCCCGTCATGCTCTATGGCGCTGCCGGAAAAGCAGCCGTTCTGATCCTCGTACCGTGTGGGGAAAAGCGCAACCCCCACATGTTCCCAGTGTACCAGATCCCTGCTGACCGCATGCCCCCAGTGCATTGTGCCCCATACGGGTGCATAAGGAAAATACTGATAAAAAAGATGATACTCTCCTTTGTAATAGATAAATCCGTTGGGATCGTTGATCCAGTTTCCCGGTGCCTTCAGATGTAAGGTATCTATAGTCATGCCCGTCTCCTGTCCTTTTTATCTTTTTAATCGGTGCAGCAGAGGGTATTTCCCAATACCCTCCGCCTCTTTGCATCATACATTTTTATTTTACCGCTCCTGCGACAACTCCGCCGATGATCTGTTTTTGCAGTACGACATACAGAACAAGGATAGGAGCTACACAAAGCAGCAGTCCCGCCATGATCGTACCGTAATCCGCAGAATATGTACCGTAAAAGCTGTAAGTCGAAAGGGGAAGCGTCAGCAGCTTTTTGTCGGTCAGCACGAGGGATGGCAGAAGGAAATCATTCCAGAATGCCAGCGAGTTCAAAATTACCATGGTCGAAATAATCGGTTTTAAGAGCGGCAGCACGATCTTAAAAAATGTCTGGGAATGCGTACATCCGTCTATGTAAGCCGCCTCCTCCAAAGCCATCGGCACATTTCCCTTGATAAAGCCATGGAACATGAATACCGACATTGCCATCGAAAATCCTGTGTGCAGAAAGATCAATGTGATCCTGTGGTTCAATACGCCCAGCGTCCCGCCGTAAATACTCACGAGGGGAATCATGATCGCCTGAAAGGGAATGATCATGGACGCCACCATAAGCCCGAAGGTCAGCTTTGATATCCCATTGCTATTGCGGACAATATAATAAGCTAACATCGCCGCAAGCAGCGTTACCAGAACCGTCGCCGACACCGTCACGATCAGTGAATTTTTGAACGCATTCAGGAAGTCCATCTGCGTGAACGCTTTCACAAAGTTGTCAAAGGAAAGTCCTTTGATCGTAAACAGCCAGGAAAACGGACTCTTGATGATATCCCTCTTCTGCTTTAAAGAGTTGATGACCACCATGATAAACGGAAACATATAGGCTAAAAAGATAAGGATAAGCCCGGCCATCGACAGCGTATTCATCACTTTTCTCTTTGTGCCTCCAACCTGTGTCTTCTTCATTATGCTTCCACCTCCTGTTTCTTCGTCAGATATACCTGAACTCCGCTGATACATGCCACAATGATAAACAGGATCAGCGCCTCCGCCTGACCGACGCCGAACTGCCTTGAAGTAAATGCCTTTTCATATACATGCATCGCCGCCATCTCCGTCGTTCCGTAAGGTGCGCCTGCCGTCAGGGACAAGTTCACATCATACACCATAAACGCTCTGGAAAGGGTTAAAAACAGACAGATCGTGATGGAAGACATCATGAGCGGCATAATGATATTCTTTAATTTTACAAAACCGGCCGCCCCGTCTATGCTGGCCGCCTCCATCACATCCTCGGAGAGCCCCATGAAACCGGCCACATAAATCAGGATCATATAGCCCGAGAGCTGCCATACGGACACAACCACCAAAGCGATGAACGCATTGTTCGGTTCGGAGAGCCATGACACCTCGAACATTTTCCAGCCGGTGCTCTCGCCGATACTCACGAACACTCTGGAGAACACAAACTGCCAGATATAGCCGAGCACGATACCGCCGATCAGATTCGGAGTAAAGAACCCGGCGCGGAAGAAGTTTTCCCCTTTTCTCCCTCTGGTCAACAGATACGCAATGGCGAATGCCAGCACATTCACGATGATAACCACAAAAATCACATACTTAAAAGTCAAAAGCAGCGATCTCCAAAACTGTGCGTCCTTCACCACACCGCCGAAATTTTTCAGCCCCACAAAGTTTTTGGCCTCAGACACCCCGTTCCAATCCGTGAGTGTCAGATACACCCCGTAGAGAAACGGTACAATAACAACTGCAAAGAAGCAAAACATTCCCGGCAGCGCAAACATGCAAAAGTCTTTTCCTTTATTCTTTTTTCTCATATTCTGCCCCCTTATTCCTGCTCATCCCAGTAATTCTGGATGGAATCAATCAGTTCCTCCCGTTCGCTCCTGCCCGCCAGATACTTTTGCATTGCCGCCCCCAACACTGCCCAGTGGTCATTTGGCACGATGGCAGACGCATTGAACGCCTTACCGCTATGTACCTTCTCATAAATATCGCGGCTAAGCGGATCCGCCGGCTCATAGGGATTGTTCTGAAAAGGCGGAATAATATTGCAGGTCTTCACCAACATCTGCTGACCGATCTCACTGTAAACGATCCAGTTCAAAAATTCCTTTGCCGCCGCCTGCTCCTTATCGGACGCCACCTGTCCGTCCAGCATAATCTGTTTGGAGGGTGAACCCTGAATCTTGCTGTTCACAAAGTCAGTACTGTCATTATTCAAATAATACGGCAGGAATCCGTACTCATCGTCTTCTTCTGCCCCCGCCTCAGAAAGATTCGGCCATGCCCAGTTGCCGTTGAACCAGAAGGCAGTCTTGCCGTCCGCCAGATCAATTGCCATCTCATCGTAATCCGCTCCCAAGGGATCACCCTTTGCGACATTATACTCTTTCAAGACATCGAACATATCTAAAAATCCTGACAAGCGATCATTGGAAGACAAATCCGCCTCTCCGGCTTTGATCTCTTCGATGATCTTCTGCGCCCCCTCCGACGTCCCATCGTAGGTCTCATAGATATACTGCAGATGATGAGCTCCTAAGGACCAGTCTTCTTTCGCCACGGAAACCGGCCTCTCCATACCTCCGGCCACCAGTTTATCAAGAAGCTCTCTGAAATCGTCCAACGTCCTGACAGAATCCGGATCAAACTCTTCCCCCAACGTATCTTCAATAGCTTTTTTGTTGTAGATGATGCCGCGCCCCTCGATACAGAGCGGGAAGCTATAGATCTTTCCGTCAATATCCGTCGTGTACCCTTCCGCCTCCGCCGTCCATTTTTCATCCGTCAGATCCACCGCCTTCTCTCTTGCAAGAGCGATCACATCCGTGGTATCCAGAATGGCCAATGTCGGCGGATTGCCGGAATTGTACAGACTGATCATCTTCGTGTAGGGAGAGTCGCCGTCTGTCACTGGCATCACCTCCACGTGAACGCCCGATTTTTTCTCATACTCCGCGCCCATCTCTTCTAATGCCACCTGAATCTCCGCCTTCGTGTTGAGAAGGGTAATGTTAGTGCCGTTGAGAGAAGCATCATACTCGAACGTATCCGTGGAAGTATCGATGGGCACCTTCTTCTCTGCCTCATTCGGATCATCCGGATCACTGGCAAATCCGAACCGACACCCTGTCAGCACGGTCATCATCATTGCCAAAGCAAGAGCCGTCGGGACAATCCTTCCCATGACTTTCTTTCTCATGATCATTCCTCCTGTTTTAAAGTTTGTAACCGGTTAAGTAACCGGTTACTTTTTTGGTGTTTTCATCATATCATTAAATAAAACCCACGTCAATTCACAAAAATATTTTTGTGAATTGTGGTACATTCTGCTATATCAAAATTGTACACCTTTCACAAAACCGGTTACTTAACCGATTACTCATTGCCTCTCTTTTCGTTTCCTGCTATACTGAAAACATGACTGTATCATATTTTATCTGAAAGAGAATGCCATGGAAAAGAAAAACAACGTAACTTTTAATGATATCGCAAAATATACCAACTTTTCAAAGACCACCATTTCCAGATATTTCAACAATCCCGACTCTCTCACACTGGAAAATCAGGAGACCATTGCAAAGGCTCTGATCGATCTAAACTATAAGGAAAATAAAGTGGCGCGCATCCTTGCAAACGGCAAGACGGAATTTATCGGGATCATTATCCCCAATCTGTTCCTGCATTACTATTCGGAAATGTTAGATAAGATCCTGTCCACCTACGAACAGTTCGGCTATAAATTCCTCGTGTTTATCGGTAATGAAAATGAAGAAACGGAGCGCCGTTACATCAGAGAACTTTTGGCATACAAAATTGAAGGGCTGATCGTCTTGAGCCATACGATCCCGTCGGAGGAACTCGCCTCCCTCGGACTCCCCATCGTCACTATAGAGCGGGAGGACAAACAGGTGTGCAGTGTCAATACCGACAACTATATGGGAGGCTGTCAGGCGGCAGGCCTTCTTGCAAATCACCGCTGTGATGTGCTGATCCACATCAATTCCTCTTCCGACAAAAATGTTCCCGCCTACGGACGGATCCGGGGTTTTCTGGATGTATGTGAGGAAACAAAACTTCCCCATGAGCTGATTTTAAAAGAAATGGGCAACAGTTACGAATCTTTTCAAGAACATTTGTCTTCCATTATCAACAGTCTGGAACAAAAATATGGGAATCAGAAAAAAGGCATCTTTCTGTCCAACGATACACAGGCCAATATATTTTTAAATCTTCTTGTCAGAAAATACGGTTCACTCCCTGAAGATTACCTGATCATCGGTTTTGATAATTCTCCCGTATCCAGAGAAGCGCTGATTCCCATCAGCACAATCGGGCAGCAGATAGACAAGATCGCCCGCGAAGCTGTAAGCCTTCTTGTCGAGCAGATGAATGAGCGCAAAAAAAGAAGACCGGCTCCCTTAAAAGAACCGGTCCATAAAGTTATTCCCCCGATATTATTCAGAAGAGAGACTACCGAAAGAATCTAATATTCCCGTCACGGGCGGCCTTATCAGCAGGTCGCTCCTCCCTTCACATTTTTCTGCAAAACAGCAGCTTTGTCGATGGCGCCGGAAAGCAGCTTCTCGTTGACATAATCGAAGCCCAAACGGTTTACAGTGTCGGCAAAACGTTCACCGGAGATTCCCTCATCCCTAAACAGAAGGATTGCCCGCTCCACCACATCGAGCACTTCCTCCTCACTCTCAAAGATCTTCGTCAGAGGGATGCCGTGGGCCACTTTCTTGCCCCAGCGTCCGCCGATATAAACCCTGTAGCCGCCGGTATATTCCTCAAATGCCCCGAAAGGACATTTGCCCTTGCAGCGGCCGCAGTTGTTGCAGGTTTCCGGATCAATATGTATCTTGCCGTCTATCAGTTCCGCCGATTTCACAGGACAGCTCTCCTCAATCTGGCACCTCTTGCAGCCCCGGCATTTGGAGTAATCCGCCATAGGCACCCGCTGGCCGATGATACCGAGGTCATTGAGGTCCGGCTTCACGCAGTTGTTCGGGCATCCGCCCACGGCGATCTTGAATTTGTGGGGAAGCGTCACACCGTGATACCCCACATAGAACCGCTCATGCAGTTTTTCGGACAAGTCAAACGTATCGATCAGACCGTACTGGCAGGTAGTTCCCTTACAGGAGACTACAGGGCGCACCAGTGAACCTGTGCCGCCGGTAGCCAGACCATGCTCACCCAAAAAGTCTATCAAAGGCTGGATATTCTCATACTTGACGCCCTGAATCTCCAGCGTGAGTCTGGTAGTCATGGTGACAGCCCCCGTACCGAACCGCTCAGAAGCTTCGGCAATGATACGGTGCTCCCCGGCGGTGATCTTTCCGTTTCTGGTGATCACGCGGACATTGAACACATCGGGATAGCGTTTATCCTGCAGACACCCTAACCCTTTTACACGTTTGATCTCCTCCGGAGGCAGGACGCCGCCCGCAAACTGCACCTTGACTGCATTGACGCTGGCTCCTCCTTCCAACACCCGGGTATTCGTATAGCCGTAAGCTTTCAACCGGTTTTGCAGGAAATAACCGCGCTTTCCTCTCGCACATACAAGCAACAGCTTTTCTTCCTGACCAATCCCGTCTACGGGGCCGGTAACTTTGCTCAGATTCAGCCATTTTGCGCCGGGGATCGTCGCTGTCGGATGGGCGTCGATAACCTGATAACCTCTGGCCTTCCCCGCCGCATACTCCGCCGGAGTAAAGGTCTCGAATGCTCCTGACATCTTGTTTTCCAGAATATAGCACGCCTGCACAAAGGGATGGATCGCTGTGGAAAAAGGAGGTGCATAGGCAAAATCCATCGTGTCGAACTCCTCCACCGCCATGCCTGCGGAAATACCCGCAACGGCGATATCCACCATTTTGTCAACACTGCCGCCGCCTGCCACCTGAATCCCCAACAGCTTGTGGGTATTTTTATCAGCAATCAATTTTGTGACAAAGGTACCCGCGTCAGGATAATAATGCGCTTTATCATCCGTCACACAGGTGACGCTGACCGCATCAAATCCCGCTGCCACAGCCTGCGCCTCGGTAAGACCGGTACGCCCGGCATTCAGTCCCTCGGACAATTTGACGACGCCGGTGCCCAGACAACCGCCATAGGGAACACTCTGTCCGCTTATGCCTTTGGCTAACAGGCGGCCTGTGATATTGGCTGTGGAGCCCATAGCCGACCACTGTCCTTTTCCGGTGATGCGGTTTCGAACCTGCGCGCAGTCGCCCACAGCGTAAACATCGGGGAGATTCGTCCTCTGATACTCATCCACAAGAATGGTTCCTTTGAACATCTCCAGACCGGAATCCTGTAAAAATCCTGTGGCCGGACGCACCCCGATGGCCAAGACCACCGCATTGCCCTCAAATACCCCCACATTCGTGCGGATTCCTGCTGCCTTTTCGCTTCCAAGCACTTCCTCAAGCCCCGCGCCGGTGACAATGCGAATTCCTGCACTCTGCAGTTTACGGCGCAGATAATCTGCCATATCCTCGTCGAACAGATTTGGCATGATCTGCCCCGCCATATCCGCCACAGTGACCTTCAAACCCTTCGCCGACAGGTTTTCGGCGATCTCAAGTCCGATAAAGCCGCCGCCCACCACCACCGCTGAACGGCATTTGTTTTCATCTATATAATCCCGAAGGCCGATGGCGTCATCGGGTGTTCGCATGGTAAACACGCCGGGGAGTGCAGTTCCTGCCACATCGGGAACGAAAGGTACCGCACCGGTGGCGATGACCAGCTTATCATAGGAAACTGTTTCGCCGTTTGCAAATGTGACGGTTTTGGCAGCCCCATCAATTCCCACAGCCTCCATCTCCGTCCTGACCTGCGCACCGGTCAGTCCGGTGTATTTTGCCGGCGTGTTGACGATCAGTTCATCCCGGCTCTCAATGCTGCCCCCCACATAGTAGGGCAAGCCGCAGCCGGCATAGGAGATGTCCCTGCTTTTCGTATAAATAGTAACTTTTGCGCTGCGATTCAACCGCATCAGCTTTGCGGCAGTCTTGGTGCCGGCGGCAACCCCGCCAATGACAACAACATTCATAAAATACTCCTTTCGCTCTGTCGGTTCTTTGTAGATTTTCCCTAAAACAACTATAATATATTCTCTAGGGCAAAGTCAATATTTGCCGCCGTTTACTTGACAGTAACATGAAAATTCCTTCCATTCCCTCATCCTTGACAGATAGACAACCGCACTGATATAATATTTAAATAATGAAACGAAATCTGCCGGATCGCCCCGGACGATGAAAGGCTTTAAAACGATTTCTTTTCCGTTAAGGAGAGGGAGTTGTATGCTCTTTTGTCCGCGGCGGCCGTTTTTTTGTGACTTTTTCTTTGAAATTTGAAAGGGGTATCCTTTGAAAAAACTACTTTACCTTATACCGCTGTGCAGTCTTTTACTTTTGGGCGGCTGCAGCAACGCTTTGAAAGCGCCTGACTCCACGATAGAGACAGAGGGCTCCGATCTCTCCGGCGTTTTCCTTGAATCGGACGATCCGGAGACTTCTGAAACCGTGACCTTCACCGACGATCTAAACCGTAAGATTACTCTGGAACGCCCCGGACGAGTGGCCTGCCTGATTGCAAGCTTCGCGGATATCTGGTGTCTCGCAGGAGGCGCGGATCAGATCGTCGCAGCGACAAACGCCACATGGACCTACTTTGACCTTCCTCTTAAAGAGGATGTCGTCAATCTCGGCGGATCAAAAAATCTGAACATAGAACAACTGATCGCCTGCGAACCGGACCTCGTTTTAGCAAGCTGCGGTACCGACCGGAACACTGCTTTGGAGTCCACCTTTGAACAGGCTGGGATCACCGCTGCCTATTTCTCTGTGGAAACCTTCGAGGATTATCTGCGGATGCTGCAGGTCTGCACGGAAATTACGGGACTCCCCGAAAACTACAAGACTTACGGCACTGCCGTTTGGGCGGACATAGAGAGCGCTTTAGCCCGGACAGACGGCTCCCGCCCGGAGGTTCTGTATATCCGGGCTACCGGCAGCAGCTGCAAAGTCAAAAACAGCGAAGGGACTGTGCTTGGCGAAATGTTAGCTGCTCTGGACTGTGAGAACATCGCAGACCACGACAATAGTCTTCTTGAACAGCTCAGTCTGGAGGCAATTCTGCTCCACGATCCGGACTACATCTTTGTGGTGCTGCAAAGCGCAGACCCCGCGGACGCTCAGGAAGTTTTGGAAAACACGCTCCTTTGCAACCCCGCATGGTCCACGTTAAGCGCCGTGCAGGAAGGACGCTGCTATATCATGGATCCGAATCTTTACAACCTAAAACCAAACGCACGATGGGGGGAGGCCTATGCACAACTTGCAGATATTCTCTATCCGGTACGGTAAGGGCATGAACTGGGCATTCCTTTGCGCCTTCACTTTGACGGCTGCAGCGCTCAGTCTTTGGTTCGGCTCCGTCAAACTGCACCCCTCTCAGGTGTTTGACGCACTGCTCGGAAAGGACAGCGCCTCCGCCGCGGCGCGGATCGTACTCTACAGCAGACTGCCCCGCACCTGCGCTTCCCTGTTGGCGGGCTGTGCGCTGGCGGTCTCCGGCGCACTGATCCAGACCGTTCTGGAAAATCCCCTCGCCTCCCCCAATGTGATCGGCGTCAATTCCGGGGCCGGCTTTGCCGTGGCTCTCATCTGTGCTATAGCTCCCACAGCCCAGCCTTTTGCCTCTGTGGCGGCCTTCGGCGGAGCACTGGCAGGTATTTTTCTTGTGGCCGGTCTGGCCAGACGCACCGGCGCCTCCCGCATGACCGTAGTTTTGGCCGGAATCGCCATCTCCTCCTTGTTCAGCGCAGGCATCGACACGGTTGTCACACTGGCGCCGGAAGCTTTAAACGGCGTTTCGGATTTCCGCATCGGCGGCTTTACCGGCGTCACAATGTCACAGCTTGCCCCCGCCGCTCTCCTGATCTTTCCCGGCCTTGTCTTGGCGTTCTCACTCTCCGGACAGACGGATATCCTGCGGTTAGGAAGCGATACGGCCAAAAGCCTCGGACTCTCGGTCACTGTCCTGCGTTTTATCCTGTTAGCCTTATCCGCAGCCCTTGCCGGAGCAGCGGTCAGTTTTTGCGGTCTGATCGGCTTTGTGGGATTGATCGTTCCCCATGCCATGCGCCGTCTGTTCGGTGAAGACAGTCTCCCGCTTCTCCTTTCTTCCGCTTTAGGAGGCGCTCTCTTTGTAACCCTTTGCGATCTGCTTGCCAGAGTGCTGTTTGCTCCCTTTGAATTGCCGGTCGGAATCGTTCTTGCTTTTGCGGGGGCTCCTTTTTTCCTGTGGCTGCTCTTCAGACAGAGAGGAGGGCGAACATGGTCCGACTGAATGCACTCACCGCCGGATACGGCAAAAAACCTGTCATACAGGATATCACTATGGAGTTTGCACCGGGGAAAGTCACAGTGCTGCTAGGACCTAACGGCAGCGGAAAATCTACATTGTTAAAAGCTGCTTTGGGGCTGCTGCCCCCCATGTCGGGAGAAGTTTTCTATGACGGCGCGGATATCAGAAAACAGAGACGTAAACAGATTGCACAACAGGCGTCCCTTTTATCTCAGGGCCGGAACACCCCCTCGATCCAAGCACTCCGTATGGTGCTGCACGGGCGTTTTCCCTATCTGAGTTATCCCAGACATTACAGCGCTCCTGACTACGCCATAGCCAGAGAAGCTATGAAAGCCACGGATACCCTGCAATATGAAGCAATCAATGTCAATCAGTTGAGCGGCGGACAGCGGCAGGGGGTATATCTGGCAATGGCGCTTGCTCAGGATACCCGGACGCTTTTTATGGACGAGCCTGCCGCCTATCTGGATGTGAGCCGCCAGCTTCGTATGATGCAGACCGCCCACTCTCTGGCCGGAGAGGGGAAAGCCGTTGTGTTAGTGCTGCACGATATTCCTCTGGCCCTGCGGGAGGCGGATCTAATCGCGGTGTTGAAAGACGGAAAACTTCTATGCTTTGACACGCCGGAAGCCGTCTACCTAAGCGGCATTCTGGAGCAGGCCTTTGAGGTAAACCTCCACCGCACGGATACCCCCCACGGCCCCCAGTACTACTGCACCGCAAAGGAGATTTGACCTATGCCTTACTTCCCGATGTTTATTGATTTAAAAAAGCAGCCCATTCTAGTCGTGGGCGGCGGAAAAGTCGCCCTGCGCAAATTAAAAAAACTTGAGCCCTACGGCCCGTCAGCCACAGTGGTTGCGCCGGATATCCTTCCTGAACTTGCGGCCCTTCCCGATGTGAATCTGTGCAGGCGCTCTTTTGATCCTTCTGATCTGAGCCCTCGACCGGCCTTCGTCATCGCCGCTACAGATGACGGAGCGTTGAACCGACGCATTTCCGTCCTCTGTAAAAGGAGGCACATCCCGGTTAATGTTGCGGACGATCCCTCCCTCTGTAGTTTTGTTTTCCCCGCTCTGGTGCAGGAGGGGGATTTCTCAGCGGGCATCTCCACCGGCGGGGCAAGCCCCACAGCCGCCGTCTACTTTAAGGACAGGCTGGCGGAACTTCTTCCGGAAAATCTGGAGGAGCTCCTGCTCTGGTTAAAGTCAAAACGCCAGACACTCAAAGACGCCGTTCCGGAACCGGACAGGCGGGCCGCAGCTTTCCGCAGACTCTTTCATGCCTGCATGGAAAAGGGCGCCCCTTTAACAAAAGAGGAACTGGAAAAAAATACCGTCTCCCCCACAGGCAGCGTGGCGTTAGTGGGCGCGGGATGCGGCCGGGCAGATTTAATCACCCTGCGGGGACTTACGCTTTTGCGTCAGTGCCAAGCGGTAGTATATGACGACCTGATCGACACCGCTCTTTTGCATGAGGCGCCGGAATCCGCTCAGCGCATCTACATGGGCAAGCGAAGCGGCTCCCACTCTGCCTCCCAGTCTGAAATCGAGCGGAAACTGATCGAACTGGCACATGCCGGTCTGCAGGTGGTGCGTTTAAAAGGCGGAGACCCCTACCTCTTTGGGCGGGGCGGCGAAGAGATGTCAGCCCTCAGAGCCGCAGGCGTTCCCTGTCAGGAAGTTCCGGGTATTCCCTCCGCTATCGGCATACCCGCGGAAGCCGGCATTCCTGTCACCCACCGCAGCGTGAGCAGAAGTCTCCACATCGTCACGGCCCATACAGCCGATACGCCGGACAGTCTGCCTGAGGATCTCGACACATTAGCGAAGCTGTCCGGCACGTTGGTCTTCCTGATGGGCTTAAAACAGCTTCCGCGGATCACGGAACGTCTGATGGCGGCCGGAAAGGACGGCAATACACCCGGAGCCGTGATCTCCGGCGGCAGCGCACCTCATCCCGCTTTGATCCGTGCGCCCCTCGCCCATTTGGCGGAGGCCGCAAAAAATACCGGCATCACTGCACCGGCTGTGATTCTCATCGGCGACGTAGCCGCTATGGATCTGACCGCCGCCCCGGAGCCGCTCAAAGGGCTTACCATAGGCGTCACCGGCACAAAAGCCGTCGCCGTCAAACAGTTAAACTCTCTGCAGGCTCTTGGCGCACAGGCACTGTGGGTGTTTCGTTCCGACATAAAAGATCTTTCTCCGGAACCTGCTGTCAAAGCTCTGAAAAAGAATCCGCATTGGATCGTCTTCACCAGCGCAAACGGCGTGGACGCCTTCTTCCGTCAGGCGGCCGAAAAGAATGCTGATCTTTCTTTTCTGACAAAACATAACTTTGCCGTCATCGGCGAAACCACCGGCGCCGCTTTGGCAAAATACGGTTTCCGCGCCGCTTTATGCCCAAAGATTTTTACCAGCGAAGCTTTGGCAAAAGAACTGGCTGGCGCTGCAAAACCGGCGGAGCGGATCCTGTTGCTTCGCTCGGCCATGGCCACCGGCACTCTGCCGGACATACTGAGAAAAGCCGGCTTTTCTGTGGATGATATCCCGATCTATACTCCGGAGTACGGATCTTTCACAGAACCGCTGCCGAAGATGGATTATCTCACCTTTTCCAGCTCCGGCGGCGTCGCGATGTTTTTTGAGCGCTTCGGCGAGATCCCGAAGGATACCTGTCCTGTCTGTATCGGCGGCGTCACCGCCAATACTTTGTCCCGTTATACGGACGAAGCCTACTTGACGGCGGCGGAAATTTCCGCTGACGGCATTGTGAAAGCGATCCTAGGGGATATATCTAAAAAAGGGTAGAATCGGCTTGCCCCTGCACTTTTAGTATCTTTAATTTGTATATAAAAAGGACTGCGGCTTTACAGATTATTTCTCTGTTTTGCAGCAGTCCATCCTTCCGGATCTCACATCTATTAAATAATCATAACCCCCATCTCCACAACCTCCTGTTTATGCTCATTGAAAAACTCTGCTGCAATTCCCTCGGAAATGCCCTCCTCTGCCGCCGACGTCTTTTCCCGGCTTTTTTATTTTATAAATTTGAGTTTCAAAGCAGGAATTTCAGAAACGCCTCTGGGCACGACACGGCGAAACGTCGTTTAATCGAAATCCGTCACCGGACTATAGTTATGAAAATTATTGCTTATCTATCTTTTTACTTGCAAGACCAACCAATTTAAAAGATACTGTCCTGCCCACTACTCCACTCTTGGAAATATTACTGCTTCCACAACTAGGACATTTAGGAGTTTGTGCTGGTTAAATCTGCTGCAGCATTTCACGAAAAACACATTCAGCATTTTTATATACAATGTTTTATCATTTAGATAATCTATTTTCGTTACATCCAGATTCAATAAAATGATTATAATACTTCATCAAATCATCGCCAAAAGCATCTATCAGATCCTGATTATTTGCTTTATATACTGAAATATTAAATTGATCTGACGACTGTCTACCTTCCGCCATTCCAGAATTAATAAAATGATCATATAACGCCTTTGCGTTATCACCACAAGTGCTATATACATCTTTATGTTTATCAGCATAGTATGAAGCATTAAATGCTACATTATCATATGATGTATCTGATATAGTAATTGACTGCGGTGAAGAGGTCGTATTGTTTGTTGTATTGTTCGATGTGTCACGCATTATGATAACATCTGCATTAGCATACGGACATATACCATTTTCATGTAAATGAGCAGGATACCCACCACAATGATAATGATAATACCCAAGACCGCTTTCATTCTTATTATCTTTATGTCCACCATAGCGATCCGTTCTTCCAGAATGAGCTACTGTTTTAAGTGGGGAAACAATATTTACTGTAGATGTGCAAACTGCCAAAGCAACTAATAGAGATACTAATAATCTTTTAACTTTCATTGAAACTCCTCCTTAGTAATTTGATGAGATAATTTTACCATATAGATTTGAATGCGTATAGTTTAAACGTTAGACGGCAGGATTTTTAGGTAGTGTAAAATAGTTTGTGTCTTTGGAAAAAAATACCTCTTTTTTGGTAAGA
>ERZ777011.137-NODE-137-length-114816-cov-55.074006_pt1 | contig 114816 bp, 91 predicted proteins | sample MGYA00374964_ERZ777011 | MGnify/ENA primary metagenome ERZ777011 (study PRJEB29310, sample SAMD00008975) | mouse gut metagenome | study: EMG produced TPA metagenomics assembly of the Metagenome analysis of fecal microbiota from mouse which was promoted... | reverse complement strand
CGATGCTGCTAAATCGGCTCCCGAATATTAACATTCATTATTAAACACCCTCTATGGAAAAAGTAAACCCTCAGGATACTACTCGTGCTTATGCGTTTGAGATGTGGATGAAAGCGCCCATGCCGATGGTGACATTTTTCAAGACGCTCGATGTTTCACGTCTCGTAAAACTCAGCAGGAAGAAGCATCTTAAATTTAATATGCTGATGTGCTGGTGTATCGGCAAGGCGGCAAGTCAGATAAAGGAGTTTTATATGCTGCCGGTTGGCGAGAACCTTAACCGCTATGATGCCATAGCGGTTAATACCATTGTAGCCAATAAGACAGGGGAGGTAAGCTCATGCGACATCCCGTTTACCGATGATATATTGAAATTCAATGACGACTACTTACGCCTGACAAGACAGGTGGCAGAGACTTGTGAGAACCATGACATTACTGACAGCATGGTAATAGGCACGTCGGCATTGGCTCAATATGAAATTGACGGAGCAGTCGGGATGTATAGCGGTATCTTCAACAACCCATTCATGATATGGGGACGATACCGCAAAAGCTGGTTAAAAACCAGTCTTACGGTATCGTTCCAGTTTCATCACACACAGATGGACGGCGCCCATGCCGCCCGATTCCTCGACCTCCTTCAAACCGAAATCTCAAATCTCCTTATAGCCTGATATCCGGTTCTGTTTTCCGGTTGAGGTGTATATTATTTATCGGTGGGGGTGTCCCAGTCGTCTGTGCGGAATGGTATGAGTGGCAGGTAATTGCCTCCATGCAGATTGCCGGGGAGGAAGTCTCGGAAACAATAGCGTACTGCCACAGGATTGGGCACATTTTTGCTTGACACAACCATTTCGTTGGTCTGCCAGTGGAGCCACACGGAATCAGCCGGATGGAACACCTTGTCGGGTCCGGCAATTTCAAACCCTTGGATGTCATAGTTGCGGCAAATACCGTAGTTCGGAGAATCGATAGATACCCATGCAGCCCCGTCAACAAAGCGGTGTGACTTGTATTTCGGACTGCCGGCAAGAAATTGTTTCTTACCGTAGGTCTTGTTGAGCGCAAGGTCGCAAAGGCGGTGTCCCGCAGTGGTCTTGTCGGCTGGATGTATGTTGAAGCGTTCGTAAGGCTTCACAAGGTCAGTGATTGAGATCATGTCGCTGTTGGGAATCAGCTCTATCGATTTCCATTGAGCTTCACGCAGGAAAGGAGCACGTCCTTTTTCAGCCGGGTCGCCATATTGGTAGGGAGCGATTTCGACTGCATAGAATGGTATGTCGCCAAGACCGATTTCATCACGCCACAGCTTCACCATTGCAGCAAGACGTTCGGCGTATGTGGAATATGTCGATACATTGGAACATCCCTGATACCATATAATACCTTTGTAGGTATAATTTTTTATGGGGTTGAACATGGCATTGTACATGAGCATAGGGCGATGGTAATGCACTATAGGCTCAATATCATTGGGATCAAGCGAAACGTCTGGATAATTTACAAGCAGTTCACGAGGGCACCAGCTTTCAACCTTGGCACCTCCGTAAGCGGCGCTGACAATACCCACAGGCACATTTAATACCTCAGCCATCTGTTTTGCATAATGCCAAGCCAAAGCACTATACTCAGGCGATGTTTCAGGGGAGGGCACAGTCCATTTAGCGTTAACAGTGTCAAGTAACTCATAACTTTGAGTTAACGGCACGGTGAAGAATCGCACTTTGTCTGCGCTTTGGCGTGAATTTGCTATCTCGTCATATCCACCTTCAAGGCAACATCCGCCAAACCCTTTAAGCGGCATCTCCATGTTTGATTGACCTGATGCGAGCCATACCTCACCTACAAGCACATTGTTCAGTGTTACAGGCTCACCGTCAGAGATAGTGATGGTATATGGTGTGAAACCGCCTTCGGGAGTCTCAACCGCCAGACACCATTCACCTGTGCGGTCGGTTGTGGTGGTATATGCCTTATTATTCCACGAAGGTGTGACAGTTATCTTAGAACCGGGATCAGCTTTGCCATAAATTCTGGCATTGGTCTGCTGCTGGAGAACCATATTGTCACTTATCACAGGTCCGAGCGTTACTTTTGCACCGGCGGTGACTGCCAAACAGGCAAAAATTAGAGGAATGAAACACTTTTTCATGATTATATTTTGCAATTAAGATGTTTATAATGGTTTGTATTCAAAATAATCGAAGGCACCCGATGCTTTTCCCGCTTCGTCAGTAGCATACAGACCTATCAGAGTGCCTGTGAAACCGCCGGCACATTCAGTGGAGAGATAGCGAGTATTCATTGAGGCGATATAATCGAATTTCTTCCCACCGTCAAGTGAATAGGTGAATGAGTATGCGTTGGGCGAGCCTTCGACTCTTAGAACCACTGATTTGCTGTTCTTTGCCAAAGGTATGACTTTCTCTATGTGGGTAAGTTCGTTAAGACGATAACGCAACACAATGGCATCTTTCCCGTCGTCCAAGCGAGTGATGTAAAGATCATAATGCGAATTTCCGTTCGTAAACACTGTCATACCGGTTTCAGCACCTTCCCCGGCATTTGTGAGTTTCACATCGGTAGTGGCACGGAAAGAGATGTCCTCTTGGCGGCGAAGCACCATCGAGGGTGAGCCTTCGTAAGAATCTAATTTTATCGGAGAGGCTTGAATGGTGAGTTTGCCGTTTTTCAACGAGTACTTACTCATGTCAGGATTGCGCAGCCATACCCATTTATATCCTAATTTATCGGCATTGAACTCATCTTTTTCAGGCTTTGCAGGGAATGGATGTAGAGGTAGTGTAGGCACATTCATGTCGAGAGATATTGTGCCGTTGCCGTTCACCACGGGCCATGCGTTCTCGTCCCATCTCACCGGCGCAAGGAATGTCTCACGTCCCAACAGATGGTGATTGCCGTTTTGAAGTCGGAATCCAAGGCATACCAGCCACCAAGAGCCGTCAGGTGCCTGTACGAAGTCGGCATGACCTGTCCCTTGGATAGGATTATACTGAGCTTCTTTATTGAAATGACAGAGTATCGGATTGGCGGGATTGGGAGTGTAAGGTCCGTATATATTTCGGCTGCGGGCTATGGTTGCGCTGTGTCCCATCTCAGTGCCACCTTCGGCTATTAGAAGATAGTAGTAACCGTCCTTCTTGTATATATGCGGTGCTTCCGGATGACGTGCGCCGGTTCCGTCCCATATCCTGCGGCTTTCCGTGAGCTGCTCACCGGTCATAGGGTCTATTTCACAAAGCCATATACCTACATCAGGATTGCTGACCATGTAACACTTGCCATCCTCGAAATAGAGCGAGGGGTCTATACCTGCCTGTTTCAGCCATACAGGCTCGCTCCATCCCTTTGCAGGGTCGGTGGTGTGGACTATGAAGTTTCCTTTATCGGAAACATTGGTAGTGATCATATAAAACACCCCGTCATTATAGCGGATAGTCGGCGCGTATATGCCGCCCCATTCACTTCCTGTTTTGAGATTGAGTTGGCTTTCACGGTCAAGCACATGTCCTATCTGTTCCCAGTTAACAAGGTCATTGCTATGGAAAATGGGTACACCGGGGAAATATCCGAAAGAGGAATTTACCAGATAAAAATCATCCCCGACATTTACTATTGACGGGTCAGGGTAAAATCCTTTTATCACCGGGTTTTTATATCCTTCAGTCGTTTCGGCGTTCGCCAAGATGGAACAAGCCAACAACGCTCCTAAGATTACTTTTCTCATGGTTCTATGATGAATGAATTGATTTTTGAATTGTTATTGAACTATGCGAAATTAACAAGAAAACTTTGAATAAAAAAGATATCAACACCAAAACCGGGCGTTGATATCTTTTGATGATGTGAATATTAACATTTACGCACTTGACGTAAGTTTTGATATGTCTGAGTGTGTCGTTATTTGATTTCTATAGTGAGTGGCTTGGCGACATCCCATGCGGTGTGAATGGTTAGAATACCCTTGTCAGGGGTAAATTTCCATGATTTTTTAGATGCCTTTTTACCGTTTATACTCACTTCTGCCGGACTGCCGTTGATAAGATGTACCACGAATGTCATATCCTTAACCTTTGGCGCACCGGGATAGGTGCCCTTGGCTTCGGCTGTGATTTCGATACCCTCCATGTCCGCATCGCCTTTGAATGTTATGAGTGAGTAGGCATTATCCTTGAGCGAAGTGGTAGATTTGCGGTCATCATCATACATTGTGAATTCCGACTGACCAAGGTAAGGATAATAGTTCACCGTATACTTGTCGGCACGGAAATCCCCGGTGTTTTCCATCTCATAATCAGCAAGCGGTATGAAAGCTCCGGCTCTGACGAAGAGCGGCAATACCTCCAAAGGTGCGGGATAGGTGATGGTGTCTCCGCCATGATAAAGTTTGGTGGGGTCATTGTAATCTACCCAGAGTCCTTCAGGGAAGATAATCTCACGCTCTGTTACACCTTGATTGATCACCGGTGCCACTAATACGTCACATCCCCAAAGGTATTCGTCGGTGATATCATCATATTTTGCCGAGCCGGGTGTGTAGAAATTCAATGGACGTACGAGCGGCATACCTTCCGAAGCGTTCTCGTAAGCCAAAGTGTAGTTATAGGGGAGCCAGCGGTAACGTTCTTTGATGAGGGGAAGTATTATTGACTGCTGGTCGGGATATTTATACGGTTCGGCTGTCTTTTGCGCATGTGTACGCAGGATAGGGGAGAAGGTGCCGAGCTGAAGCCAGCGCACGTAGAGTTCGGGGTCATACGGGTGTTCCTCGTCGATGGCGAAACCACCCACGTCATGGCTCATATATCCAAGACCGCTAAGTCCGGAGTTGAGCATGATGGTGATTTGCGGTTGCAATCCACCCCACGAACGAGACACATCGGTTGACCATGGGAATACACTGTAACGCTGCAAACCGGTAGTGCCCCCTCGCATCATAGTCATAAGTCGATTTTCGGGAAATTCCTCCTTGAAGAGGTCGTATATTATGCTGCTCCAGTCATTGCCGTAGAGGTTGTGATATTCACGTGCGGTAAGTCCGTTAGCATGGCGACCGGCTTCGGGATGCACCTCAGGCTCTCCGAGGTCGCCCCACCAGCCACCCACACCTTCAAGGGTGAGTTGCTTGTAGCGGTCACGCAGCCATGCGCGGGTGTCGTGGTTTGCCATGTCAAACATACCGCCTTCACCTACCCAAATGGTTACTTCCTGAGGATTGCCGAGAGAGTCCTTCACCAACATCCCTTTTGACGCAAGCTCGTTATAATTTTGAAGCCCGTTGCCGTTGCGAAGGATGTAAGGCTGCGATATTATCACAGTGTTCACGCCATCTTTTTTGAGGTCTGAAAGCATCTTTTTGTGGTCGCTCCACTGTTGCGGCTCCCATGCGAGACGTCCCATATCTTCTTCCTTGCCATACCAATACAGGTCAAGCACTATACCGTCTACCGGATAGCCGCCACGCTTCAAGGTGTCAATCACACCGACAGTCTCATCCTGAGTACGGTAGCCGTATTTGGATGTTATGTATCCAAGCGACCAGAACGGGGGGAGGTCCTGCCGTCCTGTGAGCGATGACAGTTCTTTCGTTACATCCGCAAGCGTCCCTGCGCCATTGATGAAATAATATGATATGGGATATTTGGATTCCGTGGTGTACACGATAGGGTTGTTCATCACCATTTCTGCGGCTCCGAAGTCGTCAAACACCACAGCGTAGCCGTTTGACGAAATGAACAGCGGCATGGTGATATTCATCTGCTTGATGCGAGGATCGCCGGCTGTGTAGCCGTAGTTCTGCTTGTTATACATCACGAGGGTGTCACCTTCGAGATTAAAGCTATAGCCACGTTCACCTGCTCCGTAAAATGAGCCTGTTCCCATGGTTGAAAGCTCTATGCGTTGTTTGCCGTCAACAAGTGTGCGGAGCCCGTTGTCGCTCACGGCACGGTTGTTGCCTGAGGTTATATCCACTTCGCCGGTTTTGCCGTTGACACGTGCCACAATGCCACCGGGAGTGGTGAGTGTGGTTATGCCGTTAAGCTCCGAGGTGGTTGCTTTGACATTCGAATCCTTTATTACAGAGGTCGGGGTGGAGGGGGCTGATTCCCCTTTGGCAAGATTGGTGACTTTCACGATATTGTCGGTCACGGCTGTCACGGTCACTGTCCTTCCCTCGGGAGTGGTGACTTTGACATTTGTAGTATTGGCTGCTGACAATGTGTTGCCTATTGCCGGTGACAGGAGTGTCAGCACCGATAACGCCAGTAATAATTTGAGATGATTATAATGTTTCATTTCCGTTATGGTATAGATAAAATTTTACGCAATGCAAAAATAATAAATAAATGCTGAATATCATGGCATTTAGATGTTAAATTTACGGAAATAAAACGACACGTGCATAGCTGCAGCCAGCCATGCACGTGTCTATGTCGTATGGGGTAAATCTATTCTCCCCGATTATGCCTTGTTGGCGCGTTTGCGCTCAAGTTCGTCAAGTATTATTTTGCGAAGGCGCAAGTGATGAGGTGTCACTTCCACATATTCATCCTCCTTGATGTATTCGAGGGCTTCCTCAAGCGAGAATACCACCGGAGGTATGATGCGGGCTTTGTCATCGGCACCGCTTGCACGCATGTTGGTGAGTTTCTTTGACTTGGTGACATTGACCACGATGTCATTGTCCTTAGCATTTTCACCTACCACCTGACCGGCATATACCTCTTCCTGCGGGAAAATGAAGAATTTGCCTCGATCCTGCAGTTTGTCTATGGCGTATGCGTAGGCTGTACCTGCTTCCATCGCTATGAGCGAACCGTTTGTGCGGCGTTCGATGTCACCTTTCCAAGGCTGATATTCATAGAATCGGTGTGCCATGATAGCTTCACCTGCCGAACCTGTAAGCACATTGTTACGGAGTCCGATTATGCCTCGCGAGGGGATGACGAATTCAAGATGTATGCGGTCATTCTGAGTTGTCATTGACACCATTTCACCTTTTCGGCGGGTCACCATATCGATGATCTTCGAAGAGTACTCTTCGGGGACGTTGATGGTCAGCATCTCCACCGGTTCACACTTCTGTCCGTCAATCTCCTTGATGATTACCTGAGGTTGTCCTACCTGAAGTTCGAAACCTTCACGGCGCATGGTCTCAATAAGCACTGAGAGGTGGAGCACGCCTCGTCCGAACACTGTCCAAGTATCCTCATGGTCAGCCTTAGTGACACGGAGAGCAAGGTTGCGGTCAAGCTCCTTGGCAAGACGGTCGGCTATATGGCGTGAGGTGACATATTTTCCGTCACGTCCGAAGAAGGGGCTGTCGTTGATGGTGAAAGTCATTGACATTGTAGGCTCGTCGATGGCTATACGCGGCAGTGGTTCGGGGTTGTTGGCATCGGCAACAGTGTCACCGATTTCAAAACCTTCGATACCTACAAGCGCACAGATGTCGCCGCTCTTTACCGACTCCACTTTCTTTCTGCCCATACCTTCGAATGTGTGCAGTTCCTTGATGCGCTGCTTGACGATAGAACCGTCCTTCTTGCAAAGGGCGATTTCCTGTCCCTCACGGAGTTCGCCACGATGAACACGACCTATGGCGATACGTCCCACGTAGTTGCTGTAATCGAGTGATGTGATAAGCATCTGAGCATCACCTTCAAGCACTTGCGGTTCGGGGATATATTCGATGATGGCGTCGAGCACTGCAGTGATGTTGTCGGTAGGTTTGTTGTAGTCGGTGCTCATCCAACCCTGTTTTGCCGAGCCGTAAATGGTTGGGAAATCAAGCTGATCCTCGGTGGCGTCAAGGTTGAACATCAAGTCAAACACCATCTCCTGCACTTCATCAGGGCGGCAGTTTGGTTTATCAACCTTATTGATCACCACTACAGGCTTAAGCCCCATCTGGATAGCCTTTTGAAGCACGAAACGTGTCTGTGGCATAGGACCTTCGAATGCGTCCACAAGGAGCAGACATCCGTCAGCCATGTTGAGCACACGCTCCACTTCACCGCCGAAGTCGGCGTGTCCCGGAGTGTCAATTATATTGATTTTATATCCGTTGTAATTGATTGATACGTTTTTAGAAAGGATTGTTATACCTCGTTCGCGTTCGAGGTCGTTGTTGTCAAGGATTAATTCACCTGTGGTCTGATTGTCACGAAAGAGCTTCCCAGCCAAAAGCATTTTATCCACAAGAGTTGTTTTCCCATGGTCAACATGGGCAATGATGGCGATATTCCTGATCTTCTGCATCGTATTTTTCATTAAAAGCGTGACCTTTAAGGGTACACGCTATTTTTTCGCCTGCAAAGGTACGATTTTTTCCTAACCTGACAAAATCTAAAAGATTGTTTCAAAACGGTCTCTACTTCGAGAAGTGAAAATTTTATGCACAAAGTGATAAATTCGCACTAAATCGGGATTTCCATGACCTATTTTTGCGTACGTAACTATTAATAAGGAACCTGATATGAAAACAATTGAAACAAAGGCTGATAAGGCAAAAGGTAAAGGTGAAAAATCTTTAAAGCCAACTCACAAGAGAGCTATCTCGGATAATGCGTACGCCGATTTCACATTGCGTCTGGAATTGACACTTAGTGTCGGTTGTCGTGACGACAAGGCGTATCGGGAAGCTGTGGAGTTTCTTGACCGTTACATCGGAGGCGAAATTGATGCAGTTGGAGAGGAATTTTCCAAGATGGGTAAGAGTGGCAGCGGCAAGATGGCATGGATTGCCTTCGCCATGATACGTGCAGAGGTGGATAAAGCTATGCACCGCTCAAAAATAGCCCGTGAACGTGCCATGCGTCGTAAAGCTGAAAAAGCGGTTTCTCAGGCTCCGGAGTCTCCCGCTTTTGCTATCGATGCCGAATCGCAGAACTCTTGCGGATCGAAAGATACCCCGAAGCTTAATCGCCGTGAACGCCGTCAGATAAAACAAAATATCGAACGAGAGCTGCGCCGGGCTGCCCGACGGCAAGCGGCTATGGCTTAAAACATGTTGTAATTTATCGAAAGCACTTGAAATTCAGTGCGGCGGTTTATCTGGTCGGCTATCTCTTGAAGTTCCTCCGGGAGCGTCATGATATATTCCTCGTCAAGAAGTTGTCCTTCAGGTAGTTCTGGATGCTCACGAGCTATGCGCTTGGTCACCTTCTTTGGGCGTGACTCTCCGTAGCCTTGTGCTTGCAGCCGCTCGGCAGGGATGCCGGCATTTATAAGGTAATCGACCACGCTTTTTGCTCGTCGCAGCGATAGGTTAATGTTATATTCGTCTGAGCCGTGGCGGTCAGTGTGCGATGCCATTTCCACTGTGATATTCGGGTTGTCACGCAACATTTGCGCTATCTCGTCAAGTGCCTTCTCGGACTCCGGACGTAAGGTGGCTTTGTCGAAGTCATAGAAGATGTTGTCAACAATGTTGGGCTTTGTGATGGATGCGAGAAAGAAATCTATTGAATAGTCCGCATCCTGCTCGGCTGTGTCGGATGTGAATTCCTGCCTTGCGTTCAGAAATCCTTTGGCTCCAGCCATCATGGCATATTTTACACCTGCGTTAAGCGGAAATGAAAAGAATCCGTCATTTCGAGCTGTGGTTTTCAGATTTGTGCCGTCATCGCCCACAATGCGTATCACAGCACCTGCCACAGGCTCTTCATCCTTGTCGTAGACATGCCCGGAGATGGTAATCTGCAAATCGGGGAGTTCGAATGAATACAGATGGTCATACCCTCTGCGGTCACCACGGTTGGAGCTGAAATATCCCGCTTCATGTCCCGGTGAAGCGTAGGTTATGCCGAAATCGTCACCTTCGGAGTTTATGGGGCTTCCCATATTTTCCACTTTCCACCCTCCCGAGGGGGTGAGTGTGGCACGGAATATGTCAAGACCGCCGAGTCCGGGGTGTCCGTCCGACGCAAACATAAGTATGGAATCGGTGAGCATGTATGGAAACATCTCGTCACCGGGGGTGTTGACTGCGTTTCCGAGATTTTCAAGACTCCCGGCACGTTCCTTAAGGTTAATGCGCCAAAGGTCCTTACCTCCATATCCGGGCATATCGGATGTGAAGTAAAGATACTCGCCTGAGGGGCTGACAGCCGGATGTGCGTACGATGACAGTGTGTCGGCTGTGATTTCAAATTTTTCAGGGGCGCTCCATTGTGCGTCCGAACGGCGGGACACACATATTTCCACGCCGGAATCGGAGCTGTTGGAGCGCACGGCACGTGTCAGATACATGGTGGAGCCGTCGGGGGAGAATGAAACTATACCTTCATCCCATTCGGTGTTAAGTTCACCTTCCACAGGCTCGGGTGTCTGCCATCTGTCATGCTCGTTTTTACGTACCATCCATATATCGCTACGCTTTAGCCCTGTGATTTCGCTTCGGGTGGTTCCCTTTACTTTTTCGTTTGTGGTGGTGAAGTAAAGCAGATCGCCGTTAAACATCGGGGCGAAATCTGATCGGCGGGAGTTGAAAAGTCTTGCGTTTTTCACCACATAGCGGGTCTTGTTTTTCTTTATTTCCGCACTTTTCAGCGCTCCTGCAAGCCCCACGGCAGCCTGTCGGTCGTCAGGGTTGTATTTAAGGTATTCCCGGTAATTTTCTATTGCGGGCTGGTATTTCCCTTCACCATGTTGCGACTGAGCCATATACAGCACTGCGATAGAGTCGGGATAACCGTAACGCAGCGCATTGCGGTAGTCGGTTGCGGCGCTTGCGTCCTGACCGATATGGCGGTAACATTCACCCATCTTGAATGCCACCTCGGCTCGCAACTGCCGCATCTCCTTTGACTTAAGCTTGTTATAGAGCTTTTTGTAAGTCTTAGCCGCATCAAAATACTCCCCTCGCTTCATCTGCGCATCAGCCACACTCAACTTCACGCTTGAACAGGACGAAAGGAACGAGACGGTAACACATATAATTATAGAAATTATTATCTGTTGGATTCTTACCATTAGTGAGAATGTTATCAGTTCGCTATATGTGAGTAACGTAAAAAATGTCGGGATATTGGATTGTGATGTAATTTAGAAGATAAAAATTATGCGGGTGGTGGGGAAAATTCTTACCTTTGCAGTTGACTGACAAATATCCTCGAATGATACTTATAATTGATGATGATTCCTCGATTCGCCTCTCGTTGGGGCTTTTGCTCAAACGGGCGGGATATGTGGTGAAGGGTGTTCCCGGTGCGGAAGAGGCTCTTGCCGCATTGAGGAATGCGATGCGTTCAGATAATACGGATGAGTCCATCGAATTGATGCTCATGGATATGAATTACTCCTCGTCAACCACCGGCGAGGACGGGCTTGAACTGCTTATGAAGGTCAAAGTCCTTGCGCCGACTATCCCTGTGATACTTATGACCGCATGGGGGAGCATACCTCTTGCTGTTGAGGGAGTTAAAGCCGGAGCTATGGATTTCGTGACCAAGCCTTGGGATAACCGTGACCTGCTGTCGCGCATCAAGACCGCAATATCACTTTCGGAGTCAAAGCAGGAAGCCAACACCGGCGATGCTGACACATTTGAGGGTATAATAGGTGAAAGCGAGGGGCTTAAGAAAGTGTTGGAGACTGTCAGAAAGATCGCTCCGACCGATGCCCCGGTGCTTATCACGGGTGAAAACGGTACGGGAAAAGAGCTTATAGCGAGGGCTATACATCGGCTTAGCCCTCGTGCCGGAAAACCTTTTGTGTCGGTGAATCTTGGCGGATTGGCACAGACACTGTTTGAAAGCGAGATGTTCGGTCATGCCCGTGGCGCTTTCACAGGTGCTGATTCCGACCGACCGGGACGTTTTGAAATGGCAGACTCAGGCACAATATTTCTTGACGAAATCGGAGACCTCGATTCCTCATGTCAGGTGAAAATGTTGCGAGTGCTTCAGGAGCACACTTTTGAGCGTCTTGGCGAAAGCACTCCGAGGAGGGTGGATATCCGTGTGGTATGTGCCACAAATGTGAATCTTGCCGAGGCGGTCAAAGCCAACAGGTTCAGGGAGGATCTGTATTACCGTATAAATCTGATAACTATCCATCTTCCTGCGCTCAGGGAGCGTCGTGAGGATATTCCGCTCTTAGTGCGCCACTTTGCCGGCAGTGACATCAATTTCACGCCTGACGCCATGGCGCTGCTCTGTTCGCAACCCTATCCGGGCAACATACGCGAGTTGAGAAATCTGGTTAAACGCATACTGATAGTCAGCGGAAAGGACACCATAACGGCAGATGATGTGCGGTCGTCGCTGATTAAGAATCCGGAGCAGAAACCAGAGTCAACTCCCGCTCAGCCATCATCGGCTATTACCCTTGAGGAACTTGAAAAACAAGCTATTGAACGAGCCATTGCACAGTGTGAGGGAAACATGTCGCAAGTGGCTTCAATGTTAGGTATCACACGCCAGTCGCTTTATCGCAGAATGGAGAAATTCGGGATTAAAGTATGAGATATAGCGGACTGAAAGGAGCATGGGTGTTCGGAGTGTTGTCGGTGATGATTGTCGTCATAGCTATACTCTTTCCCTTCTTTATAGAGATGAAGGGTGCCGCATGGTGGATTGAAGGCGCTATAGTGGCTACATTGCCTTTGATATGGTTTACATACGCAAGCATTGTGCGTCCGGTCAACGCTGTGGTGGTCGGCATGGATCTTCTCCGTGAACAGGATTACAGCAGCCGACTTGCGCCTGTGGGACAGCATGATGCCGATAAAATAGTGCGTCTGTTCAATGACCTTATGGCTCGTCTGAAATTGGAAAGCCTTAAAGTCAGGGAGCAGAATCATTTCCTTGACCTGCTTATTGAAGCATCACCGATGGGGATACTTAGCTACGGATTCTCGGACAAGATTGTGATGAGCAACTCCATGGCACGTAAGATATTGGGTGAAAGCCCGGATGGGAAGACTATGGCAGAGCTGAAATCGCCGCTTGCCAAAGTGTTTTTGTCGTTGAGACGTGACGAGTCGGCGACCGTGCGACTCAGCGATACGATGGTGTACCGTTGCAGCTATCTTTCATTCATGGATCAGGGTTACGCACGGCCGTTCCTGCTGATAGAATCGTTGACTGATGAGGTGCGCAAGGCTGAACGTCAGGCTTACGAGAAAGTGATAAGGGTTATGGGGCATGAGGTGAACAACTCCATGGCTTCAATCCGCTCGCTGCTTGACCTTCTTGATGAAATCAGACCGTGGGGCGATGACGAGGATTTGACAAAAGCGGTTAAGGGTTGCGCTCACCGTGCGGAAGCTTTGAGTTCATTCATCTCTGCTTATTCAAATGTGGTGAAAATCCCACCGCTGAACACATCTGTCATGACGGTGGATGAATTCATGACCCCGATAGCAGGTTTCCTCATAGGTATGGCTAAGGAGCGAGGTGTTAAGCTCGAATTGGTCAGGAATCCTGACGCCGATTATCATAGGGTGAGGATCGACAGCGAATTGCTTGAACAGGCTATCATAAATATCGTGAAGAATGCCATTGAAAGTATATTGTCGGAGCCTGAGCGGGAGGATGCGGGAATTACCCTGTCGCTTGAAGGTCCGGCAGGGATCGTGGTGGCTGATAACGGACCCGGCATCTCGGAGACTGCCGCCACGTCACTGTTCACACCTTTCTTCTCCACTAAACCGTCAGGACAGGGGCTTGGCTTGATGTTTGTGGCGGAGATACTTACACGTCATAAGGCATTGTTCTCGCTTTCCACCTCCCCTGAGGATGGTGTGACTCGATTCGCTATAAAATTCCCTGACGCTATTTAGAGGTTATTAAACAACCTCTTAACGAGGACGGTTTGGCTCTTGTTATTTAACGCCATCGAACTGATTTGAACTCGTTATAAAAAGCTTAAATCGGTTCATTGATAAAAAGTTTAAATCGGTTCTTTGCAGTCAGATGAATTCTTTGTATCTTTGTGGGGTGTTTAAGATACCGGAACGCTTTACATTTCGATACCTTTATAATCATCGATGTCATGTAACTGATAAATTGTTGATAATAACCATTAAATCATTAATATAAAATTACAATACCGCTATGGGTCTTTTTGAAAAACTTACCGCAAAGGCGATTGCAAACCGCCAGCGCATTGTGCTTCCCGAAGGGACAGAACCTCGTACATTGACCGCAGCTGACCGTATCATCAATGACGGAATCGCTGACATAATCCTTATCGGTGATCCTAAGGATATCAAGGCAATGGCAGCTGACCTTAAACTTGAGAATATCGCACGTGCTACTATCGTCAACCCCGCTGATGAGGCAGTGATTGACAAGTATGCTCCATTATATTACGAACTCCGCAAGAGCAAGGGCATTTCCATGGAGGAAGCCCGCATGACAACTGCCAATCCTCTTTACCTCGGTTGCCTTATGGTTAAGTCAGGCGACGCCGATGGTCAGGTTGCAGGTGCTCTCAACACAACCGGCAATGTGCTTCGTGCCGCTTTCCAAGTGATCAAGACTATGCCCGGCATCGACGTTGTGTCAGGCGCATTTGTCATGGTGCTTCCCGAAGGTTCAAACTTCGGCACCAACGGCTTGCTCATATTTGCTGACTGTGCGGTTATTCCCGATCCCGATGCACGTCAACTTGCTCAGATTGCAGTTTCTGCTTCTAAGACCGCCCGTGACATCGCAGGTGTTGAACCCCGTGTGGCTATCCTCAGCTTCTCAACCAAGGGTAGCGCCAAGCATGAACGTGTCGATAAGGTTATCGAGGCTACCAAAATCGCTCATGAAATGGATCCGTCGCTCATTCTTGACGGCGAACTTCAGGCTGATGCAGCCCTCGTGCCCGGTGTTGCTAACAGCAAGGCTCCTAACAGCCCGCTTTCAGGCCGTGCCAATGTGCTTGTGTTCCCGTCACTCGAAGTCGGCAACATCGCTTACAAGCTCGTGCAGCGTCTCGGCGGTGTTGAAGCTGTGGGTCCCGTTCTTCAGGGTCTTGCCGCTCCTGTCAACGACCTTTCACGCGGTTGCTTCCCCGAGGATATCTACAAGACTATCATCATCACTTGTAATCAGGCTATCGGCTTGAAGGAGAGCAAGTAATTTGGTTGAAATCAGATTTTAGACACCTTAATTATCACATTTTTTTGAAATGAAAATATTAGTGTTGAACTGCGGTAGCAGTTCTGTGAAATACAAACTCATCGACACTTCTAACGATGCAGTTCTCGCCGAAGGCGGTGTTGAGAAAATCGGTCTTAACGACGGTTTCTTGAAATATAAGAAAAAAGATGGCTCAAAGGCTATCCTTGAACTCGGTCTCGTTGACCATAACGGCGCAGTGCAGGCTATCCTGAATATCCTGACTGATCCCGTGGAAGGTTGCATTAAGAGCTACGACGAAATCGACGCTGTTGGTCACCGTGTGGTACATGGCGCAGAGAAGTTCAGCGAAAGCGTGCTTATCACCGACGAGGTTAAGGATATGATCAAGCAGTGCTATGACATCGCACCGCTTCATAATCCGGCAAACATGACCGGTATCGACGCTATCACCACTTTGATGCCCTCAGTTCCTCAGGTAGCAGTGTTTGACACCGCATTCCATCAGACAATGCCTGCCAAGTCATTCATGTACGCTCTCCCCTATAAGTATTATAAGGAAGATGGTGTGCGCCGTTACGGTTTCCATGGCACAAGCCACCGTTATGTTTCACAGCGTGTGTGCGAATTCCTTGGTGTGGATATAAAGGATAAGAAGATCATCACTTGCCATATTGGCAATGGTGGTTCTATCACAGCTGTGATGGGCGGAAAGAGCATCGATACTTCAATGGGTCTCACTCCGACCGAAGGCCTTATGATGGGTACACGTGTAGGTGACGTTGATCCCGGTGCGCTTGTTTACATCATGCTCAAGCATAACCTTTCAGCTACCGACCTCCAGAAGGTGATAAACAAAGAGAGCGGTATGCAGGGTGTTAGCGAGATTTCAAGCGATATGCGTGAGATCGAGGCTGCTGTCAACGCAGGTAATGAACGTGCCACTCTCGCTCTCGATATGTACGAACAGCGCATCCTTAAATATATCGGCGCATACGCAGCCGAGATGGGCGGTGTGGATATTATCGTGTTTACCGGCGGCGTCGGTGAGAATCAGACTTCACTCCGTGCTTCTGTCTGCAAGCCTCTCGCTTTCATGGGTGTTGAGATTGACAATGCTGTCAATGACACGCTCCGCGGCAAGGAGGCAGTTATTTCCACTCCTTCGTCGAAAGTCACTGTGGCTGTCATCCCGACCGATGAGGAGCTGATGATTGCCCGAGACACCGAAGCGATTGTCTCTAAGAAATAATCTTTAAACTTTAAGCGGTCTCTCATGTTTTTTCATGAGAGACCGCTTTTTAATAACTAAAATAAATAATGCGAATATGACAAAAATTCGTGCTGCCGTAGTCGGATACGGAAACATCGGACATTTTACCATCGAGGCTCTTCAGGCTGCTCCTGATTTTGAAATCGCAGGTGTGGTTCGCCGCAATGTCACTGACATCCCCGCAGAGCTTGCCTCGTACAAAGTAGTTACTGACATTAAGGAGCTTGGCAAAGTAGATGTCGCTATCCTTTGCACTCCTACCCGTGAGGTGGAGAAATATGCTCTTGAGTATCTTGCCATGGGTATCAACACTGTTGACAGCTTTGATATCCACACATCTATCGTTGACCTTCGCCGTTCACTTGATGCCGCTGCCAAGAAGGCAGGCAAGGTGGCTGTTATCTCAGCCGGATGGGATCCGGGTAGTGACTCTATCGTGCGCACTCTCATGGAGGCTGCCGCTCCCAAGGGTCTTACCTATACAAATTTTGGTCCCGGTATGAGTATGGGTCACACTGTGTGCGTTAAGTCAAAGGCTGGTGTTAAGAACGCCCTTTCTATGACTATGCCTAAGGGTGACGGTATGCACCGCCGCATGGTGTACGTAGAGCTTGAAGATGGCGCAAATCTTGCCGATGTTGCTAAGGCTGTTAAGGAAGACCCGTATTTCGCATCTGACGAAACCCATGTGATGGCTGTTGAGAGTGTTGATGCAGTCAAGGATATGGGACACGGTGTGCACATGGTAAGAAAAGGCGTTTCCGGTAAGACTCAGAACCAGCGTTTTGAGTTCAATATGACTATCAACAACCCTGCTCTTACCGCTCAATTGCTTGTTGGTGTGGCACGTGCGTCAATGCGTCTCGCCCCCGGTGCATACACAATGGTTGAAATCCCGGTTATCGACCTCCTTCCCGGCGACCGTGAAACCCTCATTTCACATCTTGTGTAATCCACAGACTGCAATTAAAAAGATTCCAAGTAATTGGATAAATATCATTGAATTATGTGAGGATGCAATGTTTTTGCGTTCTCACATAATTGTTTTTTGATTGTTTATATTGAACTGATTTAAACTTTTTATAAAATGTTAAACTCAGGCTGAAAATTACCATGTTTTCAATCTTTGATGTTCTTTTCGGCTGAATTATCAGCCTCTCTTCGGTCACTTGGCTCGCTAAGCTCCCTCATTGGGCTAATAATTCATCTCAAAATAGCATCAAATCTTAAAAAATAAAAAGTTTAAATCAGTTCATTGATAACAAATAAATTTGTTATATCTTTGCAATTGACATGGTTAGCAATACAAAGCAGACAGAAAATGTGTACACGTCAACAATGTATAGAGAAGCTTACTGAAGCCACACCTTATATTCGTAAAGAATTTGAGGTTAAATCGTTATGTCTTTTCGGCTCGATGGCTCGCGGAGATAATAACCCCGACAGTGATGTTGATGTATGTGTTGATATGCCGCCCAAAATGCGTCTTGTGCTTGGCTTAAAGCGATTTCTTGAAGACCTTTTCGGCACAAATGTGGATTTAATTCGCCGTCACCGAAATTTAAGACCATTCTTTTTATCACAAATAGAGAAAGACGCTATTTATGTCATTCAATAAGGATATAGTAAAAGACACTTTGCAGCAGATATCTGATGCGATTTGCCAAATTGAGGATTGGAATGAAGGGATTCACTCTTCAGAAGATTATGGGTGCTCTGCGGAAGGGATGAAAACGCTTGCTGCAACATGTATGTTACTGGAGGCGATTGGAGAAGGGATAAAAAAGATTGATAAAGTGACTTCCGGAAGCTTTTTACGTATCATTTGCCCGGATATTCCTTGGAAGGATATTATGGGAATGCGTGACCATATCGCTCATGGGTATTTTGGCATTGACGAAGATTTTGTGTTCTGTGCCGTTCGAGAAGATCTTAATGAATTGCAAGAAGCTGTTAAGTTGTTAATAAGGCAACTTTAAGGAATGTGAATTAAAATATTCAGGATATAAAAAGCAGATGTGTTGCTCGGAGGGGCAACACATCTGTTATTTTATACCTTGTGAGTATTTTATACTCTGTGAAGGGGGTTATCACCTGTCAGGGAATTAATATCCTGCGAGGGGAATTGGGATTGTAAATCTATGATTTAGAGGCTATTTTAACAACCAATTAATCTTTGGTGGGGATGGGGAGCTTGCCGGGGTGGGGTGTTTGCTTTATGCCGTCACGTTCAAGGAGGGCATCGATGGTTGGATCCTGACCACGGAAGCGGCGATAGAGTACAGAGGGATGCTCTGTGCCACCTTTTTCAAGGACGTTCTTGCGGAATGAATCGGCAGTCTCCTGATCGAAAATGCCATGCTCCTTGAAGTGAGCAAACGCATCAGCGTCGAGCACCTCAGCCCATTTGTAGCTGTAGTAGCCGGCTGCGTAACCACCTGAAAAAATGTGAGAGAAAGTTGAGCCAAACATTGTGCCGGGAATCGGCTCAAACATAGCCACAGATTCAATAGCTTCCTGCTCGAATTTTTCAGGATCATCGACCGGAGCCTTGATGGTATGCCATGCCATATCCATGAGCCCGAAGCTAAGCTGACGAAGGCAAGCGTAAGCCGCACCAAACTGTGAAGATGAAATAATCTGGTCAACAAGTTCCTGCGGTATAGGATCGCCGGTCTGATAATGGCGAGCGAAACCATCGAGGAATTCCTTCTCGGTAAGATAATTTTCGTTGAACTGAGAGGGAAGCTCTACGAAGTCACGAAGCACGCTTGTGCCTGAAAGTGAAGAATACTTAGTGTTGGCAAGCAGTCCGTGAAGAGCATGTCCGAATTCATGAAGGAAAGTCTCAACTTCGTAGGGTGTGAGAAGAGACGGCTTGGAACCGGTGGGCTTGGTAAAGTTCATCACGATGGTGACATGCGGACGCACGTTAACACCATCGGCAGTAATCTTCTGATCCTTGAAGCTGGTCATCCAAGCGCCGGGACGTTTGCTGGAGCGAGGGAAGAAATCGGTATATATCACTCCAAGATATGAACCATCCTTGTCGAGAACGTCAAAGGCAGTCACGTCGGGGTGATAAACAGGAATGTCGGGATTTTTCTTGAATGTGAGTCCGTAAAGTTTGGTTGCGAGACCGAACACACCGTCAATCACATTGTTAAGCTCAAAATATGGGCGCAGCTTCTCTTCATCGTAAGCATACTTGGCATTGCGCAGCTTGTTTGAATAGTAGCTGTAGTCCCAAGGCTTGATTTCCATCGGTTTACCTTCAAGTTTGGAAGCGAACTCAGTCAGTTCGGCAAATTCAGCCTGCTGAGCGGGGCGATATGCGTCACGCAAAGAATGTAGCAGCTCATATACCTTTTCAGGGGTCTGCGCCATTGATTGCTGCAATGAATAAGCTGCGTAAGTGTCATATCCGAGAAGGTTGGCGATTTTGAGACGTGTTTCCGCAATCTCTTTCATGATAGGGAGATTGTTATACTCACCCTTCATGTTACGGCTTGTGTAAAGGCGATTCATCTTCTCGCGGAGGTCACGACGGTCGCTATACTTCATGAAAGCCATATAGACAGGCTGGTCGAGGGTAAAGAGATATTCTCCGTCACGTCCTTTTTCCTTGGCAGCGAGAGCGGCAGCCTCAACAGAGCTTTCAGGAAGTCCTGACAGGTCATCGGCAGTAAGCCATATTTCGTATGTGTTTACCTCCTTAAGCACGTTTTGACCAAACAGGGTGGTCAATTCGCTCAGACGGCTTGAAAGTTTGCTGTAAGTGTCACGATCCTCACCTTGAAGCAAAGCTCCGCTGCGTACAAATGAATCGTAAGTGTTTTTCAGAAGCATCTGATCCTCAGTGTCAAGATTGAATTTGTCACGATTATCATACACCTCTTTCACACGTTTCCAAAGACCCTCGTTTAATGAGATAGAGGTGGAATAGTTTGAAAGCTTAGGTGTGATTTTCATTGACAATTCCATCATGGCATCATCGCTCAGAGATGAGAGGAGCGGATAAAACACGTTGAGCACACGGTTAAGTTCCTGCTCTGCGTTGTCGAGTGCCACTATGGTGTTTTGGAAAGTAGGAGCCTCGGGATTGTTAACTATCGCATCGACGTTTTCCAATCCGAGCTTTATGCCACGGTCGATGGCTGGCTCGTAATCGGTAACTGAAATTTTGTCAAAGGGTACTGAGCCGTGAGGCGTACCGGTGAATTCCTGAAAGAAAGGATTCTGTGCTTGAATCATAATTGATGTTGCGGCAAAAGCCGATAATAAAATTTTTCGCATGAAATATGTAGTGATTGTTGTTTAGATCAGTTCTCTATTTTTGAGATATGTCGCTTCCGAGTTCCCGTGCCCGGGTTGCGGCACGGTCGATTATAATGCCCATCAGCAACTCGTCCACACTTTCAGCTTTGTCAGTGAGGTAAAAGTCAGCTTTCATCGCTGCCATAAACTCCTCGAAATTGAAATTACGTGCGGCAATAGATGCAGCATATCTCTCAACGGCATCATTCAAGTGTCCTGTGAGCAGTTCGAGATGACCGGCGTTCAGGTAATCCTCGGCTGACGGGTTGTCAGAAAGAAGTATAGTGAGGTACTTTCGGGCACGTTCATAATCTCCGGCAAGGAGCGAACACCATGCTATTGGGCGTATTGATTTCTCTGACTCACCGGCAATGAATTCAGCTTTGAAGAAATATTTTAACGCTTCATCATATTTCCCTGTTTCCATCAGACAGTAGCCGATGTTAAGAGCGAGATTCACATCATCGGGCTTGAACTCGGCAAGGCGTCTGTAGTAGGGGAGAGCCTTGTCCCAACGAGCCAATGCCCGGTAACATGAAGCAAGACGACGCATGGTCCAGCGGCTTTCGGAATTCAGCAGCTCACTCTGCTCGTAATAGGTCAACGCTCCATCGAGATCGCCCATTGCCTGCTTGCAATATCCCATCTTTTGGAAAAGCTCGGCGGATGGTGGAATTTTGAATGAGAGTTTGTCAAAGATTTCGAAAGCGTCAGCGTAGTACTTGCGTTTGAAATAAAATTCTCCCACGAGCTGCAGGGTCTCCACATCATCGAAAAATTCATGCAGCAACGGATGAGCTATAAGATTCAACGATGTGTTGAACGGATCTTTGAACTCACCTTTACGGCGAAACAGCTTGAAGAAACGGTAGAGATCCTGAACAAACTTATTGGCGATAACCTCACGAGCTTTTGTGCCGCTGTTAAGCTGGTCGATATTCATCCGGGTCATTTGGTCGGAATGAGCCCTGATCTGGTCGGTCATCATTCTGATTTGCGCTTCAGGCACCTGTGCAAGTGAGAGTATGACAGAGAACTTGTCGCTATTGCAGAACATGGGCGCACTCACAATCATCTCGAAAAGCATCCGTGTCGCATGGTCAAACGACCCTGACATAAGGGAATGAGATGAGTGGAACGGTATAAACCAATTTGATATGTCGTTGAAGAAGGGGAAAGTCTTTAGTTTGCTGAATGTTCCCATCAGCACATCACCGCCATCCTCCTGAATCTCCTGCAACTCCTTAAGCCGGTCAGCCACACCTGATTTTTCCAAAAGCTCCTCCCATTCGGGGTTTTCTTCGATAGATTCAGGGTCGAACGGGCGATTTTTCAGCTTCTCAATCTCCGGACGGAGCTTCATCATCTCAGGTATCACCTCGTCATTGAATTTACGGCTTATCCGCTCGGTTTCACGGGCGCGTATGAACTGCAGTTGAATCATTTTCAGGTCAGAAATCCAGCCGGGGAGCTCCACAAGGGCGTCAAAACGCTTACGCAGCCTGTTGCTCATGGGACGGTTCCTATGGCTCCACATCCCAAAAAGCAATCCGCAAATGGCACGTATGGATATTTCAGTATCCTCCGATTCGTAGGCATCCATCAGAATACGCATACGACGCTCGTCATAATACTCCATAAGGCCTGCCATCACAGCCCCGATAACGAGTGACTTAAAGTATGACGGAAGCGCTTTGTCGTTGATAAGCGACTCTATCACAGTCATGTCATCGACAGAAAGAGGGTACTGAGTCCAGATTATATTGAAAAGTCTTTTTTCAAGATCCTCGGCTTTACGGGTAAGTTCCAGACGTGCTTTTTCGGCATTTTCGGCAAGAACCGACAGGGATATACGGTCGTTGATACGGCGGTATTCGTTGGCTAAAGCTGCGAGAGTTTCCTCCCGCTGACTGTTTAGAAACCGTAATGTGTTAAAATATAGGGTGGAAGCATCCGCCATGCGGGCTTGCCTGTTAATCAGGTCGGTAAGCGAGCGCACTGAAGCCACAAGCTCATCGTATAATTCCGGACGCGCAGGGTCAGGCATCCCGTCGAGCGCATAGCGGGTCATGAGCACGTAGCTCTCGGAGATGCGTTCTATTTCGGGCTTGAGCTTCCAGAGGGAACTGTCGGCAGTGACAGTGTTCTCAAGAAGTTCAAAAGCGGATGTAAGACGTCGGGCAGATATTAACCGCTCGATATCTTGTGATATATTTGCTATATTGTTCATTTCGGTACAAATTTAATATTTATTCTGCAAAAATCGTGCCAAAATGGGGGATTTTCACTAAATTTGCACTTCATAACGTATCATCATACATAGAAATATCAGATGCCAAAAAATATAGCAATCCTTGGTTCCACAGGCTCTATAGGAACGCAAACCCTTGATGTCGTATCGCAATTTCCGGAGAGATTCAATGCCCGGATTTTAGCAGCAGGCAACAATGTAGACCTGCTCATAAGTCAAGCTCAGAAACATCTGCCGGCTCTCGCCATAATAGCAAACAAAGATAAATATGAACGTCTTCACGAGGCGCTCGCACCTTTAGGTATCGAGACTGCGGCTGGTGAGGAAGCAATAGCCGCCGCTATGGAGCGTGACGACTTCGACACTGTTGTCACAGCCACTGTGGGATACAGCGGTCTATTACCGACCATTCATGCCATACGTGCCGGCAAAGAGATAGCCCTTGCGAATAAAGAGACTCTTGTGGTAGCCGGAGAGTTGGTGTCAAAATTGCTTGCCAATTCCAAATCGACGGTAATACCTGTGGATTCCGAACATTCAGCGATATATCAGTGTCTTGTCGGAGAGGATAACCGTACGGTAAATAAACTGATAATCACAGCATCGGGCGGTCCGTTCCGCACATGGAAGCGAGAGGATATTGAAAAAGTGAGTGCCGAGCAAGCGTTGCGCCATCCAAGATGGAATATGGGTGCCAAGATTACTATCGACTCGGCAACGATGCTTAACAAAGCATTTGAAATCATTGAAGCCCGTTGGCTTTTCGACATAGCTCCTGACAGGATAGAGGCTGTGGTGCATCCTCAGTCTATAGTCCATTCGATGGTGGAATTTATCGACGGGGCGGTTAAGGCGCAACTTGGCATACCTGACATGCACCTGCCCATACGTTATGCTCTCGGAGATGCTTCACGGCTTGTAAGTGCCGAACGACCGTTGTCGCTTACAGATTATTCGACGCTCACATTCGAGAAACCTGACCCTGAAAAATTCCCCTGTCTTACACTTGCCAATCGGGCATTGTCGGAGGGTGGAAATACCGCATGTGTCATAAATGCGGCTAATGAAGTGGCTGTGAATGCGTTTTTGAAGGGCAAAATATCTTTCCCCGCAATATTCGACACAATTACCGAGGCACTTGTCAACATACCGTTTGTGTCATCGCCCACTCTCGATGACTATGTGGCAAGCCATCATGCCACTATCGCATGGGCAAAAGATAAAATCGGGTGATGAGAGTTAAAAATGTGAATTATATCAAATATCCAAACTGAAAAAATTTTTTGAATAGAAATTTATGGAGACATTTCTTATAAAAGCGGCTCAATTGATTGTGGCATTGGCGTTTCTTGTGATTATTCACGAGTTCGGTCACTATATATTTGCCCGCATATTCGGAATAAAGGTTGAAAAATTCTACATGTTTTTTGACCCTTACTTTTCATTGTTTAAATGGAAACCCAAACCCAAAAAGGATGCGGATCCCAACAAGACTTCGTGGCGAGATACTGAGTATGGCATAGGGTGGCTGCCGTTGGGCGGTTATTGTAAGATTGCCGGTATGATTGACGAGTCGATGGATACCGAGCAGATGAAGCAGGAACCCAAACCTTGGGAATTCCGAACCAAGCCGGCTTACCAGCGATTGCTTGTGATGCTTGGCGGCGTGACGTTTAATTTCATACTTGCCATATTAATCTATGCCGGCATAGCAATGCATTGGGGCTCAAAGTATATACCTTTTGATGCCGCTACCGAGGGATTTGATTTTGTGCCTGCCGCACAGGCTGTAGGTTTCAAGAATGGTGATATACCCTTGATGGCTGATGGTGAAAAGCTTGACGCATCGCAGGGTGATTACGCTTACAAGATGGCTGATGCCGATGTGGTGACAGTGCTGCGTAATAAAAAAGACACCGTGAATATCCGTATTCCGGAGGATTTCATATTCCGTCTTAATGACGACAAAGGTTTTCTCGGTTATCGTCTGCCGGTATACATTGACCGTGTAGTGCCCGGGGAAGCAGCCGCTAAAGCCGGATTGCAAGAGGGTGACCACATTGTGGCTGTAGATACAGTCCTTACCCCAACATTCACAGAGCTTACTCCCACGCTTGTGCAGTATGCCGACAAGGAAACGACTGTGACTGTGGAGCGTGACGGCAAACGGATAGTGGTTCCCATCACACCCAATGAGTACGGCAAACTCGGATTTCAGCTCCGTCCCATCACTGCTGTGTATCCGACAGTGACTGTTAACTACGGATTTTTCGAATCTTTCCCCAAGGGATGGGAGATAGGCACCACCACTCTCGGTAACTACGTAAGCTCGATGAAGCATGTGTTCTCGTCGGAGGGAGCGCAGAGTCTTGGCGGTTTCGGTGCGATAGGAAATATGTTCCCTGAAAAGTGGAATTGGCTTTCATTCTGGGAGATTACGGCATTCCTGTCGGTGGTACTCGCATTTATGAATATCATACCTATTCCCGGACTTGACGGCGGACATGTGATGTTCCTGATCTGGGAGATTGTCACCCGTCGCAAACCATCGGAAAAGGTACTTATCGCCGCTCAGTATGTCGGCATGGCATTCCTGCTTCTACTCCTGATATATGCCAACGGTAACGACATTTTCAGGGCATTCCTGAAATAGCGGGGAGTAGAGACGAAACAATAATCATTGTAACATATAGATATTAGATATGTCACAACTCAAAACCATAACATTAAAACGAGGCAAGGAAGAATCCTTGCTGAGATTCCATCCGTGGGTGTTCTCCGGTGCGATAGCCAATCTTCCCGATGACATTGAGGAAGGGGAGGTGGTGAAAGTTGTTTCCTCGGAGGGCAAGCTTCTCGGAGTGGGACACTATGAGATAGGTTCAATAGCTGTACGCATACTTGACTCGGCAGAAACGCCGATAGATGAAGCATTTTTCAATGACAGGTTGATGCAGGCATGGAAATTGCGTCAGCGTCTTGGACTGATACGCCCTGATAACTCGACATTCAGATTGGTGCATGGCGAGGGGGATTTTCTTCCCGGATGTGTCATTGATGTGTATGGTAAGACCGCCGTGCTGCAGGCTCATAGTCCCGGTATGCACTATGCCCGAAACATGATAGCAAAAGCTATAGTTTCACTCCCTGATGCCGGAATAGAGAATGTGTATTATAAATCGGAAACAACTCTTCCGTTCAAGGCTCGACTGGACCCGGTGAATGACTATATAATTGGGGAATTTGAGACCAATATAGCCATAGAGAACGGACTTAAATTCAATATCGACTGGCTTAAAGGTCAGAAGACCGGATTTTTTGTGGACCAGAGGGATAATCGTGCATTGCTCCAGAAGTATAGCGAGGGGGCACGTGTGCTTAACATGTTCTGCTATACCGGAGGATTTTCGGTATACGCTATGCGTGGAGGTGCTGAATTGGTTCATTCAGTTGACAGTTCGGCAAAGGCGGTCACACTGACTGATGCCAATATTGAGCTAAACTTCCCCGGCGACAGTCGCCACAAAGCATTTGCACAGGATGCCTTCAAGTATCTTGCAGCGATGAAGAAGGGGGAATATGACCTGATAATTCTCGACCCGCCGGCATTTGCAAAGCATCGCAGTGCGATACGCAATGCCATGATAGGTTATCGCAGGCTGAATGCCGCAGCATTTGAAAAGATAGCCCCCGGAGGTATACTTTTCACATTCTCATGCTCTCAGGCTATCTCTAAAGAGCAGTTCCGGCTTGCGGTTTTCACAGCGGCGGCGATGTCGGGTCGCAAAGTGCGTATTCTGCACCAGCTCACACAGCCGGCTGACCATCCCGTAAGCATCTACCATCCGGAAGGTGAATATCTTAAAGGTCTGGTTCTCTCAGTGGAATAAAAACTTACTTGTGAATCTATAACCATTAAATATAATAACAGTGTCAACTAAATTCATCCTATCAGCTATGGCAGCTTTAGCCATCACATCGTGCGCCCCAAAGGCGACTACCGATGCCGGAAGTGATGACTTCGACTACACAGTCGATCGCTTCGCCGATATCGAAGTGTTGCGTTATCAAGTTCCCGATTTCGAGAAACTTACCCCGCAGCAACGTATACTCATCTACTATCTTACCGAAGCAGCTCTTACCGGACGTGATATTCTTTGGGATCAGAATGGTAAGTATAATCTTGCAATACGCGATCTTATCGAGAATGTATATTCAAACTACAACGGTGATAAGGAAAATGCCGATTACAAAGCTCTTGAAACTTATCTGAAGCAGATAGAGTTTGCCAACGGCATACATCATCACTATTCAATGGATAAGTTCAAACCTGCTTTCTCACAGGAATTTTTGATGGAACAGATCGCAGCTCTTCCCGAGGATAAGAAACCTCAGAATGTGGATGTGATTCTACCTGTGATATTCGATCCGGCAGTTATGCCTAAGAAAGTAAATCAGGCTGAAGGTCAGGACTTGATACTCACTTCTGCCAATAATCTATATGAAGGTGTGACTCAGGCGGAAGTTGAGGCATATTACAATGCCCGCAAGGATACCACCGACGCAACTCCTATCTCATGGGGTCTTAACACCCGTGTTGTCAAGGAGAACGGCGAAGTGAAGGAGCAGGCTTATAAAGTTGGTGGCGTATACTCTGATGCCATCACTAAAATCGTCGAAAACCTGAACAAGGCAAAGCAATATGCTGAAAACGATAAGCAGAAAGATGTGATAGATAAGCTTATCAAATACTATGAGACAGGTGATCTTAAGATATTTGATGATTATTCTATCGCTTGGGTAGAAGATACCGCCTCACAAGTGGATTTCATCAACGGGTTTATCGAGAGCTATGATGATCCGTTGGGAATGACCGGCGCATGGGAGTCAATTGTTAACTTCAAGAACAATGAGGCATCTCATCGCACAGAGGTTATATCATCGGAAGCCCAGTGGTTTGAGGATCATTCACCCGTTGACCCGCGTTTCCGCAAGGACAAGGTTAAGGGTGTGTCAGCAAAGGTTATCACTGCCGCTATTCTTGCCGGCGATTCATATCCCGCCACACCTATAGGTATCAATCTTCCTAATGCCAACTGGATTCGTGCCGCTCACGGTTCGAAATCTGTGACTTTGGAGAATATCACTCAGGCATACGACATGGCATCGCACGGTAACGGTTTCAACGAGGAGTTTGTGATTGATAAGGAGACTTCCGACCTGATGGACAAGTATCTTTTCATCACTGATAATCTTCATACCGACCTTCATGAGTGTCTCGGACATGGTTCAGGCAAACTTCTTCCCGGTGTTGACCCCGATGCGTTGAAAGCTCACGGTTCAACACTTGAAGAGGCTCGTGCTGACCTCTTCGCACTCTATTATCTCGCTGATCCGAAGCTCATAGAGCTTGGTTTGCTTGACAATCCCGATGCTTATAAGGCTGAATATTATAAGTATATTCTTAACGGCTTGATGACTCAGCTTATGCGTATAGAGCCGGGCAAGGATGTTGAGGAAGCTCACATGCGTAACCGTCAGCTCATCTCTGCATGGGTGTTTGAAAAGGGTAAGGCTGATAACGTTATCGAGATGGTGAAACGTGACGGAAAGACTTACATCCAAATCAATGATTACGCAAAGCTTCGTGACCTCTTCGGTCAGCTCCTTGCTGAGGTACAGCGCATAAAGAGCGAGGGTGACTATGCCGCAGGTCGTGACTTGGTTGAGACTTACGCTGTGAAGGTTGACCCCGAAATCCATAAGGAAGTGCTTGACCGCTATGCAAAACTTGACATAGCTCCTTACAAGGGATTTGTGAATCCTGTCTACACTCCGGTGTTGGATAAGGATGGCAATATCACCGATGTTACCGTAAGCTACACAGAGGAATATCTACCTCAGGTGCTCCGCTACTCACGTGAGTATCGCACATTGCATTGATTCTGAAAGTAGAACCCAATAAAATAACCCGGATGATGGACTCAAAAACCATCATCCGGGTTATTTTATTGGGTAGTATCTTATATTAAAATTCCGGTTTTTAATATGTCGGAATAAAGCGGGTTATTCTTATCTTCAGTTAAAAGAACCGGCTCTATGAGATTGCTAATTTTGCGTTTTAGCTTCCATAATATCGGGGTGTCTGCAAAGTAATCGTCATTAAGATGCTCCACAACCACAGCTATATCAATATCACTATCAGCAGTGTACGTCCCTTTACTGAACGACCCGTAAAGATAAAGAGCTTTTAAGGGCAATCGTTCTGCAACTGCCGCTTTGTAGCATTGAGCCAATTTTATAGCTTGTTCTTTATCCATAATCTTAATTCGTTAGTTAAACGTATCAGTTCTTTACACCTTTCAACATTTAAGCTTTGCATCAGTCGTTCTTTATATGAAGGATAACGAGCTTCAATGTTCAATGGTTCAAGAGTATCTATTGTATCCAATTGAAACTCTGACATCTCAGTGTAAATTCCGGTTTTTTCTGCGAGTCGTGATAATGTGTGAATCTTTAATGGCGGTTCATCCAATATTTTGCTCCAATAGGCTTTCAATATCTTTTCAATTGTTTGATGACACATGAAGCCTACATAGAGATAGCGTTTGGTTTCAAGCATGGCATTTGCCGTGTCGAAATCATAATCGGACATTTCTACCCAGTATTTTACATTGTCATTCATTCGCAGTTATATTCTTCACATTTGCAAAGATAGTGATTCGTCCTGAAATAAAAGCATTTGAGGAATACAAATCGTTTATCTCGACAAACTGATTGCTCAAATTACCGGATGTTTTTGTGGCGGATGCGCCAGATTACAGCATCGTAGGGTGAGATCATTGTGGTGAAGGGCTTGTCGGGGCTGAGTTGTTTAAGCTCGCGGTCGCCCGACAGCAGTTCGGTAGCCACTACCTCACCTTCGGGTATGTTGAGGGTTTCAAGCGCATGTCTCGGCACATTGATGGCAAGGTCGCAGGAGTCGGGGGAGAAGTTGACAGCTATCAGGAGAGTTTCGCCATTCAGGCTACGCATGAACACATATTGACGATGTGGATTCAGAGTCGGGTTCTGATAGTTGACATACATCAGGTCGAAGAATCTGCCATTAGAGATGGCTTTCTCAGAGTTACAGAGTTTAAGTATGGTTTTGTACTTGTTCCGTAGCCAGCGTTCACGGGGAGTCATCTGCGAACCGTCGGGATTGCCGTTGTTATACCATCGGCGGATGGTGCCCACACTCCAGTAGTCAAATATTGTGGTTCTGCCGTCGTGTCCGCTGAATCCTTCCGCATCAGTGGCTTGTTCGCCAAGCTCCTGACCGGCGTATATCATCATCGGACCGGTAGATATCATAGAGCTAACCACCAGCGATGGTATTACCTTGGCAGGGTCTTTGGCATAGAATTTTGAGCCGAAGCGCTGCTCGTCATGGTTTTCAAGGAAGTTGAGCATGTGAGGCGCAATACCTTCCACAGTCTGCCAACAGTTTGTAATGGTAGCAGCAGAGTAGTTAGAACACATCACACCTCTCAGAGTATCATAGAGATTAACTTTGTCGTAGAGGTAATCGAAGCCGCCCTTTTCGATGAAATCACGGTAGAGCTTTACATCATATATTTCAGCAATGAATTTGATGTGCGGGTAGTGATCCTTCACGTTCGGTATTGCCCATTGCCAAAATTCCAAAGGAACCATGTGTACCATGTCGCAACGGAAAGCATCGACACCTTTTGAAGCCCAGTAACGGAGGATGTGAAGCATCTTATACCATGTGTCAGGTATAGGGCTGAAATGAGCCGACCAGTCACCGTAATCACGTCCGTAGTTCAGCTTAACTGTCTCATACCAATTGTGCGCATTGGGGAATGCTGTGAAGCAGTCGTCGCCGGTAGCTTTGGCGGGAAATTCTATATATGCGTTCTTGCCGCTTCCCATATCCACGGAGGGGGCAAAAAGCTGTCGGGTGATATAGTAGTAGTTATTATTCGGGTCGAAGAATTTATTTGTGTCATCGTCCACGCCGAAATCCTTAATTCCGATAGGTTTAGCGTCGGAATAATAGCAGCGGGCGGTGTGGTTGGGGACAAAATCGATTATCACCTCCATTCCGGCATCATGAGTACGAGTGACGAGTGCTTCAAATTCAGCCATCCTGTTTTTCACATCCACGGCTATGTCAGGGTCGATGTCGTAGTAGTCCTTGATGGCATAGGGAGAGCCGGCCTCACCTTTCACTACATGGGGATTGTCAGGACGTATTCCCTCTTTGCTGTAATCAGTTTTTGTTGCGTGTTCGATTACTCCGGTATACCAAATGTGAGTGACACCAAGTTCTTTGATCTTAGTCAGTATTGTTTCGGTAATGTCATTCATTTTGCCCGAACCGTTCTGCTGATAGGTGCCGTTTGGGATACAGTGAGCGTTTGTGTTCGTAAAAATTCGAGGAAATAGTTGATAAATTATTGGTTTACTTTCCATCGCTTGGTAAAATGATTTTGGTATTTAGATATTATTTTTGGCTTATATGTTATTTGTTACCATCCTTTTTCTGCAACTCCGACATCTCTTTGAATCCGGCGGCAAGGAGAGTGCTGCGGGTGTTGTCGTAGCCTGAGCGATATACTTTAGTGATCTGCTTTAGGTTGAATACCTTATAACGGGCTATGTCGTTAATGCTTATGGCAAGGTCGCAAAGCTGCATCTGAGGTATGGAGTTGGTCTTAACAAGCAGATCGTAAGTTCGCTGGGCTATGTCAATTATAGATTTCGGGTTCCCTCGGCGGGGAAGAGGGCTGCAATTCACACCTATGAGGTATTTGCACTTATCTCTTAAAGCCCATGCCGGAAGGTTTGCGAGCACACCCCCGTCCACGTAGGTCACCCCGTCTATTTTAGCCGGTTTGAACACAATGGGTATGCTGCATGAAGCCGCCACACGTTCAAATATCTGCCCCTCAGTGAATGCCACGGGGCGATTATTGTCGAGGTCAGTGGCACATATCACAGCCGGAAGCGGTAGCTGCTCGATATTCTCGTAGGGTATATGCTTGCGGAGGAATTTCTTGAATCCCTCCATTGAGAAAAAGCCGTCGCGCGGGACGCCTATCTCGGCAAAGTCGGTGAAACTTGCGTCGCTGAATACCCGCAGAATCTCTTCGGGCTTCATACCGCTCGCATACATAGCGGTGACAACCGAACCGGCACTCACTCCGGCGATTATGTCGGGCTTTATGCCGAATTCCTCCAGAGCTTTCAGTGCCCCGGCATGAGCAAAGCCTCTCGCACCGCCGCCGCTAAGCACGAGTCCCACCTTGTAAGGCTTACGAGAAAATTTCAACATATCCAACATGGTAACCGCAAAATTACAATTTTTCCATGAAACAGCTATCTCTAATTTTTATTTTAACATCCGTAAAAATCAACTTTTTTTCGTAAATTTGCATAGGAAGAGGGTGCGGGTAGGAGCATACCCTTGTGCATAGTGACATATAATGCCATGTGACATCCTCTGCCAAGTAAGATAGTAAAACCAAGAATGAGATTTAGCGATATACCATCACACGAAAATGTAAAGCGCCAGTTGCATGACATGGTGGCTGACGGACGCATCCCCCACGCATTGCTTTTGCACGGTCCGGCAGGGATAGGAAAGTTTATGCTTGCAAGAGCGTTCGCACAGTATATTCACTGCCAGTCGCCTACCCCCGACGGGGAGCCGTGTGGCAAATGTGCCTCATGTCTGCAACACCAGTCGTTTAATCATGTGGATACTCTGTATGTGTTTCCGGTGGTCAAGACCGATAAGATAAAAGCCCCTGTGTCGGACGATTATATGCAGGAGTTCAAAGATTTTATCTCGGTAAGCCCGTTTATGGATTTCGACAGGTGGGCGCAGTCGTTTGACAAGAAAAATGCGCAGCCGGTGATATACGTTTCGGAGAGCGAGCAGCTTGAGCAAAGGTTGGCAGTGACTACCACTGTGTCAAAATATAAGGTGGTGCTGTTCTGGTTACCGGAAAAGATGAACGAGCAGACTGCCAATAAGCTTCTGAAGCTTATAGAGGAACCTTTCAGCGACACTATTTTTGTACTCGTGTCGAATAATGCGGCAGGTATACTTCCAACTATATATTCACGTTGCCGACCCATAGAGATGAAGCGTCTGAGCGATGACGTGATAGCCGAACATCTCACCACGCATCTGTCTGTTGACCCGCAGGACGCACTTTCGATAGCTCACATAGCATCGGGCGACATGATAGCCGCTTTGCGTTCGATGGATGCCACAAGTGTGAGTCGCATGTTCTTCGACTATTTCGTGCAACTGATGCGTTTGGCTTACATGCGTGACGTGAAAGGTCTGAAACAGTGGAGCGCCGATGTCACAGCGATGGGTAGAGAGCAGGAGGTGAAATTTTACGATTACTGCCAACGCCTGATACGTGAGAATTTCATATATAATTTCAACTGCCCCGACCTCGTGTACCTTAATCGCACCGAAAGCCAGTTCAGCAAGAATTTTGCCCGCTTCATCACCGAAAACAACGCTGAAAAGATAATCGATGTGATGAATCAGGCATCTATCGACATAGCCGGAAACGCCAACGGCAAGATAGTCAATTTTGACGCAGCGATAAAAATGATAATCCTTATCAAAAACTTTTAACAGGTGTGTGCGCACCCATCTTTAAATGATACCATTTCTACGCCAAGTAGCAAAAGCATATTTCGAGAATGAACGTGATGAAATGTTGGATTACTGCTTCGTTTTCCCTAACAAGCGAAGCGGAGTGTTCTTTCATCACTTCCTGACGGAAGAGGCTGGGGGAGAGACCTTCATATTTCCCGAAATTTCAACCATAGCGGAAGTGGTGGCGAGTTTTTCGTCGCTTGCGGAAGCGCCACGTCTTGACCAGCTCTTCATTCTCTACAATGAGTACCGTGCGCTGAGCCGGGAGATAGCCGATTTTGACCAATTCCTGTTTTGGGGCGACATGCTGCTGAGCGACTTCAATGACGTTGACCGTTATTTGGTTGACCCGCATTTGCTCTTTGTAAACCTGAAACGATACAAGGAGGTCAGCGCCAACTATCTCACCGATGAACAGAAAGAGATCATAAACCGCTACTGGGGCGAGCAATATATAAGCCAAAGCCCGGAGGCGTTCTGGAACCATCTGCATCATGACAAATCCACTGACTTGGAAGCAAAATTTCTGAAACTATGGGAAGTGCTTGACCCCTTGTTTGAGAATTTCAAGAAGAAACTCATGGATATAGGGATGGCGACATCCGGAATGCTCACAAGAAATGCGGTGGATTATCTTAAATATGCCACTACCGCATCGCTCCCTTATCGCCGATACATATTTGTGGGTTTCAACGTGCTTACACTTTCCGAGATAAAGATATTCGAACGGCTGCAGGCGAGGGGGTGTGCTGATTTCTATTGGGACATAGCTTCGCCGGCGTTGCGGGCAAAGGGGAACAGAGCTTCACGGTTCATGCGCAATAATGTGAAATGTTTTCCGTCGAAATATGACATAGCTTCGGAGAACGAGATTCCTGACGGAGTGTACCCAAAAATTCACATCACCGGAGTGCCGAGCGCGGTAGGACAAGCGAAAGCCGCCGGCAGCCAGCTTGAGGAATGGGTCAAATCAGGTGTGATAGAGAACCCCGGAAACACTATTAACACTGCAGTGGTGTTGCCCGACGAGTCGTTGTTCATACCGATGATACATGCTGTCCCTTCGGAGATTACTGCCCTTAATGTGACAATGGGGTATCCGATGCGAAACACTTCGTTCGCATCGTTTATTTCGGCTATAGTGTCGATGCATCTGCGCAGTAAGCTGTCGAAGGAGACGTGGCAGTATTTCTACGAGGATGTCAAGACGGTGGTGACTCATCCGTTCACCCAGTCGATTGATAAAGCCGGATGCGACAGAGTGTTGCAGCTGATGACCGAGAAGCGTCTTTACATGATACCTGTGTCGCTGCTTGCGGAACAGATGCCCGGTCTGGCATATATCTTCACACCCATTTCAGACACAAACGGTATAAGTGAGGTGTATGAATATTTCAATACCCTGATAGATAATCTTATAGATGTCACAAAAGCGGATGAGGGTTACAAGGTGGAAAGATTCTTCCTACAAGCTTATTCATCGGCATTGCAGGAGTTGAAAGGTGCGTGTGACCGATGGGGCATTGAGATGAAAGACCGTACATTTATCGAGTTGCTGCAACGCACCATAGCGTCCGTGTCGATAAATTTCACCGGGGAGCCGCTGACAGGCTTGCAGGTGATGGGTGTGTTAGAGACTCGTGTGCTTGATTTTGACAATCTGATAATGCTGTCGATGAACGAACGTGTCTTCCCACGCAAACACTATACCCGCTCCTTCATCCCCGACTCACTTCGCCGAAGTTACGGCATGGCTACCACGGATTTTCAGGAATCCATATACGCATATTATTTCTACCGTCTGATATCGAGGGCGCAGAATGTCAGGTTGTTCTACGACGCCCGCACCGTTGGAACCAAGAACAGTGAGATGTCTCGCTATATCTCTCAGCTCCTGTATCTGTTCCCTGAATGTGACATAACCCATGATATCGCTTCATTTCCGATGGCGACATTTGATGAGGAGAAAATCTCTGTCGCCAAAACTCCAGAGATTTTAGAAAAACTGAAGGAATACACTACTGAAAACGGACGTACACTATCGGCATCATCCATCAACACATATATCAACTGCCCGTTAGCGTTCTACCTTAAAAACATCTGCAGGCTGGATCTTGACGAGGAGGTGATGGACTATATGGATTCGAGCACTTATGGAACCATCCTTCATGAGGCGGCTGAGGTGATCTATAAGGAACTGCGAGGCAACCATAACGAGGTTAAAATCACAAGCGAGATTCTCGATGCGATAATGGCTGACCAAGTAAGGCTTGAAAAACTTATAACGCAACTGATAAATGAGCATTACAACCGCTATCCCAAGGGTGATCTCACTCCGCTCACGGGTGAATCGAAGGTGCTTGGGCATGTGATGAAACATTTCCTCATTATGATGTTCCGTGAGGAGAAAAAAATAGCACCGTTTGATTTTATTGACGGTGAATATGTCATTAATGACAGGATGAAGATATCAGACGATATTACCATCAACATCAAGCAGTATATCGACCGTATCGACCGTGTGTACCCCTCAGGCAGATACGGAGCGCCGGATGGCGGTGTCATAAGGATAGTTGACTATAAGACCGGTAGTGATAAAAACACCTTCTCTAAGATGGATCAGCTGTTTGACCCTGCCAATAATGATCGTCGTAAGGCTATATTGCAGTTGATGTTCTACTGTAACGCTTACGCCCGGAAAAAGCAGTATGACGGTCCGATACAACCTCAGTTGTATCTGTTCCGCACGCTTTCCACCGCCGGGCTTCCACCGCTCAGTTTCAACAGCAAGCCCTTTAACGATTACCGTGATATAAATGATGAGTTCATGGAGCGGTTCAAGGGTGTGATTTCGGAAATATTCAACCCCGAAGTCCCGTTCACACAGGCGGTGACCGACCATTCGTGCAAATTCTGTTCATTCAAGGCTATCTGCCGGAAATCTCCTGAATAGACCTTTAAGAGGTCATTAAAAACCTCTAAACATCAACCACCTATGGGACCAGCGAAATTATATGTACATGTGCCGTTCTGCCATTCAAAATGTGCCTATTGCGACTTTTATTCCACACCTCATGCCAAGTGGATGGAGGGATATGTCGATGCGGCTATAAATGAATGGGAGAGCCGGAAGTATATGGCACCTGCGGGGGTTGATACCATATATCTTGGCGGTGGCACCCCCTCGTCACTGCCTATGGCTCTGCTTGGGAAGCTGCTGTCGGCGTTGCCGGTCACAGATGACATAAGGGAGTTTACCATTGAGGCTAATCCTGAGGATGTGACGTCGGAATGGGTGGGATTTATACGTGAACACACTGGTATTAACCGTGTCAGCATGGGTATACAGTCCTTTTCCGACACAGAATTGCGGTTGATTTCCCGCCGTCACAGTGCAGCCGATGCCATAAGGGCATATAAGATGCTTCGTGCGGAGGGTATCGGGAATATAAGTTGCGATCTGATATACGGTTTGCCGGGACAGACATTGGATTCTTGGAAACAGTCGCTCGACACTCTGATTTCATTAGCCCCTGAACATATATCGGCTTATCTCCTGTCGTATGAAGAGGGGACAAGGCTTCACGCCATGCTTTCCACCGGCAAGATAAAGGAGACTGACGAGGACACCATATATGATATGTATGGCTATATGTGTGATGCGCTCCGCTCTGCGGGCTACAACCATTATGAGATATCCAATTTCGCTCTCCCCGGTAAGGAGGCTGTGCATAATTCATCCTACTGGGATGGTTCGATATATATAGGTATAGGTCCGGGTGCATATTCATGGGATGGTATTCATAGGATATATAATCCCTCGGATATTAAGAGATATATAGCGTCGGCAGGGGTGGATTTTGGCGTCACGGAGGATGAGACTGTAGATAATAGGTTTAACGACAATATAATGACAGCTCTGCGCACACGCAAGGGGTTGGATCTTAAAGCCCTTACTGAAGAGTACGGAGAGGGGATGGTTGATGAAATGAAAGCCCAGCTTCCCCCATTGCTTGCTGAGGGACATCTATGTCTTTCTGACGGAAATATTCTCACTATCCCTGAAAAACACTGGCTAATTTCCAATTCAATACTCCTCCCTTTAATCAGAGTGTGACTACTCGTTAGGGTGATAGGATAGTTTGTGTTGACATAATAATCGGAATTACGAAAGGCGGGAGGGTGTTGCCAAGCAGGGTACATCTTCCCGTTTTTTGAAATGTCGTATATTAGTATTACCTTTGAACCATGAAATTGACATTGATAATAACCACATATAATTCTCCGTCATATTTGATGTTGACTTTGGAATCGGTGTTGCTTCAGAAAGTGATGCCCGATGAGGTGATAATAGCCGATGACGGATCGGGAGAGGAGACCCGGCAGCTGATAGATGAATATAAAAGGAAATTCCCTGTGGCGCTTCACCATGTGTGGCATCCCGACAAGGGATTCCGACTTGCCGCAATACGTAACAAGGCGATAGCCAAGGCGATGGGCGACTATATAGTGCAGATTGACGGCGACATAGTGATGCATCCGCTGTTTATATCCGACCATAAGTGTAATGCTCAGGAGGGGAGTTTTGTGTGTGGCTCACGGTCGTTTGTCAAGAAAGAGTATTCGGACAAGGCATTGGCAGAGGGGCGGTTCAGCTATAAGGAGCTTTTCCGAAACAGTAAAAACCGCATGAACGCTTTGCGCATCCCGATGCTCACACCTCTGTTTAAGCATAGCCGAGAGAAGGACAAGGTTACCATAAGGGGTTGCAATGTGGCATATTGGCGAAAAGACGCGTTGGCGATCAACGGTTTCAATGAGAATTTTAGAAACTGGGGGGATGAGGACTGCGACTTCTCCGTTCGGCTTTGTAACTTGGGTATCAGGAAGTTGTGGCTGAAATTCTCGGCTGTGGAATATCATATCTATCACGAAGAAAACAGCAAAGCTTGCGCATCACACAATCGTGAATTGATGCTTGAAGCCCTGCGCAACGGCACTACCCGTGTGCCGTGCGGAATTGTGAAGGATTAAACAACCTCTAAAGTGGATGATTATGGAATTGTTTAGTATCTTTTCACGAAAGAATGCCCCGATTCAGGTGCCGTATGTCACTGATGTACATTCGCATGTGTTGCCGGGTGTGGATGACGGCTCTCAGGATGTGGAATCGTCGATATACTTGCTTCGGAATATGCAGAAGTGGGGGATACGCCATGTCATAGCCACTCCGCATGTAGCTGAAGGGTTTCCGAATGACGAGGTGACACTTGATGCCGCTTTGGATCGGTTGCAGAAAGAGTTGGCTAAGACCGACCTGACTGTGACGGTGAGCCGCTCGTCGGAAAACCGTATTGATGACTTTTTCCGTCAGCAGCTACAGGCAGGGCTGATAAAAACCTATCCTAACAGCTATATATTGGTGGAGAATTCTTTTCTCCAAGAACCTTGGCAACTCGACCGCTTCCTGTTTGACCTCAAGGTCAAGGGGTATAACCCTATAATGGCACATCCGGAGAGGTTTTATTACTATCACCAGTCGCCCGAGCGTTATGATCAGCTGCACCGGGCAGGTAATCTGTTTCAGGTCAATCTGCTGTCGTTGGCAGGGGGGTATGGGAAGGATGAGAAAAAGGTAGCCGAAAGGCTTATAGAGAAGGGATATGTGGATTTTCTCGGAACTGACCTACATTCCGAGCGGCATGTGGAGATAATAGACGCATATCTGCGGAGCAAGGATGCTCGCCGGCATTTCCAGATGCTGTCAGGAAAGTTGCTCAACGACAGGGTGTTCGAGTAGATGATTAGCGAGTGAATGTGACGCTGAGCGTAATGCTGCGCGGACGCAGGCGGTAGGAGTAACTGTATTTGTCAAGCCCATTATAGATAGAGTAGTAATAGCGGCGTGTGTCAAGCAGGTTATCGGCACGCAAGGCATATTTGAAGCTCTTGTGTTTGAAGCTTATCCCGGCGTCGAAGAGCGCTATGCTTTTGTGAGTGCCGTCAGACAGCTCTTTACGTATGAATTCGACACCGCCTGAGAGTTCCCAACCGGAGGCGGGATAAATGGATAGGCGCACATCGTTGGTGAGCATGTCGTAGGAGTCCCTTATACCTAAATAACGGCTGAATGTCTTGGAAAAGCTGCCGGTGTAGTTAAGCTCCATAAAGTTCCACGGGGCAAGAGTGATGCGGGGACCGAAGTTTAATGACTGACCGAAATATGAAATCAGTTTTTCCTGCTGCATCATCTCATTTTTGCTCCATGAGCCGCCGCCCGAGAGGGTGAATTTGCCGCCGATGGAGTTTACCTGTTTTGTCACTGACAGATAGGCGAAGGCTGCGTTTGAGTAATTGTCGCATGGGAGTCCGCTCACAGTCACGTCTGTCTCGGTGACATATTGCGAGCCGAGTATGTTTTGTTTGCGCCGGGTGTAGCTTACGGATGCGTTTGCAAACCAGAATTCAAACGGCTTCTTGTAATCGAATCTCAACGAGGAATTAAATGTTTCGTTTTTAGCCAATATGCCTGATGCTGCCTTGCGGCTGCGATAGGAGGTCATGATGGGGGCTGTGAGGAGGTCGAGAATGTCGCCGACTGAATGAGAGAGCGATGAATTGAATGACATGCTGAACTCCGGGGCGAAAATATATTTCAGCATTAGATTGGGTTGCAAATAAGGCAATGTGCTGTTCAGTTCCTTATCCGTGGCGTGATTGCGGGCTTTGAGCAGCATCATTCTCAGGGAGAGACTTCCCCTCAGTTCAAGGCTTTTGTCGGGGGCGATATACTCAAAGTAAGGTGATATGTAAACGTTAAATCGGTTGCCGGTCACATTGTTTATATCATCAGTGCCTGATAGGACGCTTCTGATATGGTCATTTTGGTAATCGGCACCTATAGGGAGTCCGAGCATTATACTGCGGAATTTATAGGTGGTTGCGCCTTCGAGTTTGGCGTTGAAACTGTGGCTGGAAAGTGACTGAACTGCGGTCTGCGTTTCGGACATCTTATCCGATACCTGCAGGTCAGCCTCCGGCGACCGGTTGAAACCTACAAACGACCTTATATCCCATATCTTATTACCTGATTTCACTCTCCATGTGAATGAGTTGCCGAGGTCAACATCTCGCACGTTCGACCGCTGACGAAGGTCTCTGTCATTGTTGAGGGTCATGAGATTGTCCTCAGAGAAGCCGGCAGTGGCAGAGAGATAATAGCGCACGTATGTATTGTCGGAGTTGTTGGTATAGGTCAAATTCAGCGATGGCTTGTGAAGGCTTTTCATGGGTGTGTTCTGTTCGTTGAACACCACCTCTTTGTCGCCGGCATAGTAGCGGCTCGTCTGTGAGTAGCTGTAGTCAGCAGCTGAGTATGAATAGGAAGTGTTCAGTTTCAGAGACATGTCGTCGTTTAATTTCTTCATGAAATTCAGGCTGACAAAACGGTCGCGGGGTGAGAGATAGCGGTTTTGTGAAACCGGGGGCGTGCTTCCTCCCAACGACCCGGCAGCCTTTTCGGCAAGGCTCTTTTTAGCCCCACCTTCAAATGACATGACAATAAAATCGGTATCAAAATCCCGTGAGAAGCTTTTGATGTTACCGGCTTTGGCTGTCATCATGGTCTGGAATGACGGGGTGAAGAGCATCCCCGTGCCGCCTAACTGATATAGCCATTTGCCGCCATACCCCGCAGCGACATCAGAAGTGCCAACCGGTTTGAACTTCACTTTTGATTTTAGCTTTATATTCAGAGCCACATTGTCGCTCAACCGTCCACGATCAATCTTTGCGTCGTGGTGATTGCTTATGACCTGCACGTCAGTCACATAGTCTGCAGGTAGATTGCGGGTGGCAAGATTGTATTTACCGCCGAGCATATTCATCCCTTCAATATAAAAGTTGTTGATACCTTTCCCTTGGTAGTTGATTTTGCCTGACTTTTCCACATCGATGCCCGGAAGCTTCTTTAATCCGTCTTCCAAAGTCACATCGCTTTTACCGAGATAGGAGGAGAGATTGTAGATGAGCGTGTCGCCCAAGATGTTGATTTTGGGAGCTTCCACCTTCACCTCACGTAAAGTTCGGGTGTCGGCGCATAGCCGGAAATCGATCTCTGCGTCACGGTTGGCTATCGTCCGTTCGTGCTTGGAGTAGCCGATGCATTGTATTTCGATGCGCAAACTGTCGGATGTCAGCTTGGGTATGCGCAGTTTATATCCGCCGTCTGATTTGGCGGTGCCAAATGATTTTAATTTGCCTGCCGAGTATACCTTTAATACAGCTCCCGGCAATGGCTCAGCGTTGGCGTTGTCGCGCACATGACCTGTGACGGTTATCTGTGCGACAGCCGACAATGAGATTACTCCCGAAAGCAAAAAGAGGAGCAGGCATTTCATCTTTTATTTAAGCTCGATAGGGGTATATCCGTTTTTGCGTTGAATCAAAGGCACACCGTTTATCCTTATCTCGCCATCTTTAAGTACATCCACGCTTGTTATGGATTCTACCGGGACACGATGCATCGGGTCTACCTCGAAATAATTTTTTGCGCTGACAAATTTGTCACGGTCAGTGCGCTGGATATTGGTGTTCTGCACTTTCACTATCGCATCGTCAGCCTTGGATAATGAAGTGGCAGTGAAGGTATGGATATTGTCATCGTCGGTCACTTTAATTATCAGACCGGGGAGACCTGCGAATTTCCACGGTCCGTAGCTCACAGGGATTTCCTCGGTGAACCAAGCTGTCCATTTACGTCCGCCGTACTCACATGTGGCTTTAATGCAGGGATAAGTACTTACCGTGAGGGTGTCTTCTGTGATTTCCCACTCAAACGGAGCAAAATCCTCGGCATACTCCACGTAGTTAGGCACTATAATGTCTGTGTAAGTGGTTTTGCCCTCAGGGTAATTCTGAAACACCTCTCCGGAGAAGAAAAATTCGCTTTTGGCACGGTCGTTTGCCAATTTCTCTATGGTTTCTATCGGGGCATTTGGGATTGCCGCGATAGAATCAGCTCTGTAAGACGCCATATCGGTAAACTTGGCAACAGAGGGATTGAACTGCAGAATGGTGGCGTATTCCTCGTTCACAGTTTCACCGTTTTTCTTTGTTGCCACTACATCGTACCTGTAAATACATTCATATTCGGCTTTCCCAAGGCGGTCATACCCCTTGACTGTAGGAGTCTTTTTCATAACGCCTGCTGAGGATCCGTAGCCTGTGACTTGTAAGTCTCCGCTGTTGACTGTCTGGGAGAATGTGGAAGGGATAGCAGCTGATAAGAGCAGCGAAACTATGAAGAAATGTTTCATTTTAATGATTGGTAAAGGATTGATATGCAAAGATACACAACTATTTTGAAACAGTTGTGTATCTTTTATTGGTTTAGTTTTTTTGTGTATTTTTAAGCTTTTTTATAAAAGGCTTTTATGGTTTTGCAGTCGCAGGGGTTGCCGCTTGCTGATCAGTGTTGCTTTTTGGGGTATTATCAGTAATTTTAAATGATATCGGTAATGTATACCATACATTCACAGCTTGTCCGTTCAACATGCCCGGGGTGAAAGCAGGTAATGTTTTGATGACTCTCACGGCTTCTGCGTCAAGAGCCGGATCCTTACCTCTTATGACTTTGACATCGCCAATAGAGCCGTTGCTCCTGACTACAAACTGCACGATGACACGACCTTGGATGTTGGCATCAAAAGCAGTTTTAGGATAACGGATATTATTGGAAACAAATTCCATCAGAGCCCTTTCGCCACCGGGGAACTGGGGCTTTTGTTCTACCACATCAAAAACCTTGTCATCTGAATCAGCTGCCGGTACCGGAGCTGCGGGTGCAGTTGCCTGAGTGCTTTCGGGCTTTTTAGCGTTATCATTTCCCATTGTCTTAAAAGATATGGGTAAGGTATACCATACATTAACGGGCTTGCCGTCAACCTTTCCGGGGGTGAATTTGGGAAGTGACTTTATTACTCTCACAGCTTCTTGGTCAAGGAGTTCATTCTTGCCACGGATTATCTTAGTCTGACCGATCGAACCGTCTTTTGTTACGACGAACTGCACGATGACACGACCCTGAATGTTAGCGTCCTTAGCTTCCTTAGGATATTGGACGTTATTCGCTATGTATTCCATAAGTGACTTTTCACCACCGGGGAATTGAGGCTTTTCATCGCAAATAGTGTAAATATCATCGTCAGAAGCGGCTTTAGCGTCAGATGGTTGGTCGGCTGCTATTAGTTCAGGCTCGCTGACCATAATAATGGAGCCGCGATTATCATCTTTGGGTGTTTCTTCCGAAGCTTCTGCGGGAGCTTCTTCTAAAGAAGTTTCTTTTACGGCTGATTGCTCATCCGAAATATTTTCATTATTTTTGTAACCGATAACGACTGACTCATCTGTGGCGGTCACTTCGTCGGTAGATTCCGTGTCAGGAATGATATAGGCTGAGGAGGTGTCAGACAATAGAGCTGCCACAGCCGGAATATCGGTCACGAATAGTGCCACGGCACATGCCGGTACTAAAGCAAGTCCGCGAAGACGGCGGAGATGCGATGTTTTTGAATTGTACATCATGGTGATACGTTTTTTAAGTTTGCTATGATTCAGGCTGTTGGCAAGTGACGGGAATCTCGCGCCAACAGCCTTTTTAATAAGTAACATCTGGTAATCTCTGGCATTAACGCCGGCATCGATAACGGCGTAGTCAGCCTGATATTCATGTACAGATTTCAGTTCCTCACGCATCAGCCATGCCGCGGGGTTGTACCACTGCAATATACCTACTGCCTGCGCAAGCAGCAGGTCAATCCAATGGCAAAGACGCAGATGCTGAAGTTCGTGAGTAAGGATCATCTGACCGCTTTCCTCCCAGTCGCTGCGGCTCATCACCACGTAACGGCACCAGCTGAATGGGGCAATGCTTGTGTCAGATATAAGAACCAATGTGTAGCCCTCGATTTCTCTTTTCTCACCCTGACGAATCACACGATATAGACGAATCCCTATCCATAAGGTATGGATCATCACTATGACCATACCTGCGAGGTATATGCCTAATATGGCAGTGAGATAGAATGGCTGCCGTATGTCGGGCAGTTCAGTCATCTCAAATGTCACGGGTGTGTCGTCAATCTCCAGTTCCGGTATTGCCATAGGCCTGTCGATCGCCACGGCATTGTCTGACAACATACCGCTGAACAATGCGACGGCAGGTAGAGCTGTCAATGCTGCTGTGTAGATTAGCCAAAGAGCTATACGGTTGAACCAATGTTGGTTTTCACCGGCAAGCACCCACTTGTAGCAAAGATACAGCAATGCCAGTATGATACCGGAATAGAGAGAGAAGGAGAAAAGGGCACCCATGAGAATTATGATTTGGAGTTTTTGTTTTCGATATAGTCGATTATTTCACGCAGCTCGTCCACAGAGATTTTTTCCTCTTCGGCGAGTGCTGAAACCGCGCTCTTGTAGGAGCTGTTGAAGAAGTTGGTGACGAGGGCAGCCAATGATTTCTTTTGGAAATCTTCCTTGGGGGTGATGGCATAGAAACGATGAGAGGTGTTGACCACATCATGACCTACGTGACCTTTGTCTTCAAGGATGCGCACAAGTGTGGCAAGAGTGTTGAAGTGAGGTTTAGGCTCCGGATAAAGTGCCACAAGTTCTCTCACGTACAATGGACCGTTTGTCCAAAGAAGCTGCATGATTGGCAACTCTTTCTCTGTAAGCAATTGTCTTTTACGTCCTGCTTTCATTTTGAATCGAATTATATTAAACGTTTAATTAATGTGATTTTTGTTTTTTAGTTGATACTGCAAAGATATAACTAATGTTTTAATATTGCAACTAACCGATTCGTCTTATTTTGTTAAAAATAGTTAATTAGTAAAATGGACGAGAATTATATTTTTCTACCATGCCGTTATTAGGTCAGGATAGATGTCAAACGTTAAAATCAGCGGTAAAATGCAGGAATGATAGTGTGGGAATAGAAACTTTTGCGTAACTTTGCAGCCATTATCAGGAAGGTGATATTTCTCGATCATTATCCACAAATCACATTATACACTATACCAATAGATTCCACTTATGGGAGGCTTTTTTGGCACAATTTCGAAGAAGAATTGCGTAAACGATTTGTTTTACGGGACTGACTACAACTCTCATCTCGGCACTAAACGTGCAGGTTTGGTCACATTTGACCCTGAGGCAGGGTTTAATCGCTCGATTCATAGCTTGGAGCGAGATTATTTCCGCTCAAAATTCGAGGACGAATTAGATAAATTTGTTGGCTGCCAAGGTTTGGGTGTCATTAGCGATACCGACCCGCAGCCAATTATTGTTAATTCCCATTTGGGACGCTATGCAGTGGTGACTGTGGCGAAGATTAACAACATAAGGGATATTGCCGCCGAACTGCTTGCCGAGAGGATGCATTTCAGCGAAATGTCTGCCAATAACATCAATCAGACTGAACTTGTGGCGCTCCTTATCAACATGGGCAAGACCTTTGTTGAGGGTATAAACCTTGTATATAAGAAAATCAAGGGTTCATGCTCGATGCTTATCCTCACTGAGGATGGAATCATTGCGGCGCGCGACTATTTAGGACGTACTCCGATTGTCATAGGATGTAAGGAGGACGCATACGCTGTGTCGAGCGAGACTTCGGCATTTCCTAACCTCGACTATAAGAGGGTGCGAGATGTAGGTCCCGGTGAGATAGTCCGTCTGCGAGCCGACAGCATGGAGGTGCTTCAGGAGGCTGCGCACCGTGAGCAGGTATGTTCGTTCCTCTGGGTATATTACGGTTTCCCGGCAAGTGACTATGAGGGAATTAATGTGGAGTATGTGCGTGAGGCGAGCGGTCGTGAGATGGGTAAGGAGGATAAGACAGTAGCGGATTGCGTCTGTGGTATTCCTGATTCAGGTGTTGGACATGCTCTCGGATATGCCGAGGGGAGAGGTATCCCTTATCAGCGTGCCGTGTTGAAGTATACCCCCACATGGCCCCGAAGCTTTACTCCGGGCAATCAGTCACGCCGTGATCTTGTGGCTAAGATGAAGCTGATACCTAACCGTGCCATCCTTAACGGGAAGCGTGTGGTGTTCTGCGATGACTCCATAGTGCGTGGCACTCAGTTGCGAGATAATGTCCGTACATTCTATGAATGTGGGGCAAAGGAGGTTCATGCACGTATCTCATGCCCTCCGTTGGTTTACGGCTGTCCGTTCATTGGTTTTACTTCGTCAAAGAGCGACCTTGAACTGATCACACGTCGTATCATCAAGGATCTTGAAGGTGATCACAATGCGAAACTCGACCGTTATTCCACTACCGGTTCGCCGGAATATCAGCAGATGGTCAATGAAATAGCCAAGCGATTGGAATTAAGCTCGCTTCAGTTCAGCAAGATAGAGCATCTTGTGGACAGCATCGGGCTTCCCAAATGCCGCATCTGCACACACTGCTTCGATGGCACCGGCTGCCATCCTGATGAAGCCTACCGTGAAGATCATCCAGAGGAATAATCTGATAGCACAAGTAAACAGACAGTACATAGATATTAAAAGATGTCTCCATGAACCAAAACGGTTTGTGGAGACATCTTTTATATATGAGTAGTTTGTATATATAGGAAAGTCATATATATATAGATCATGTATATGGATAGGTAGTATATATAGATAGGTCACATATATGTATAATTTATATATAGCTTAGTTGATTAATGATTGCCGAGCCTGTCAGTTTGGCAAAATAAAAAAGGGTTCACTTGTGAAGTGACCCTTTTAGTGATCCGGATGCGACTCGAACGCATGACCGTCTGCTTAGAAGGCAGATGCTCTATCCAGCTGAGCTACCGGACCGACCTTTTTTGCTTGCCGGGGCGTTAATTATGATATACATAATGTCGCTCCATAAAAGCGATGCAAAGGTAATAATTTTTTCCGGTTTATGCAAGGGGATTTTTTAATTATTAATTTTGTCCCCTCACGGGGTTTTTGTAACTTTGCAAGTTGTGATACACTTACCTGTAATAATGTTTCGCGGATTGCTGATTGGCATCCTTGTATCGGCTCCTATGGGGCCGATAGGCATGTTGTGTATCCAGCGCACACTTAACCGCGGACGTCTGCCGGCTTTTTTTACCGGTATTGGAGCGGGAATAAGTGACCTGATATATTGCTTGTTGACAGGTCTTGGACTGTCGTTTGTGACTGATTTCATAGAGTCAAACCAAAGTGTACTGCAGGTGATAGGCTCTGTGGTGCTGATAATATATGCGGCATACCTTTTCGGGGCGAACCCGTCAAGGGCCCTTCAGCCATCCACAGGACAGCATACGAGCTATTGGAAAGATTTTGGAACAGGTTTCCTGTTTACTTTCTCCAATCCGTTAATACTATTTTTCATAATAGGTCTTTTTGCCCGGTTCAGCTTCTTGGCTCCGGAATTCAGGGCTTATCACTATGTGGCAGGCTACATATCGATTTTTGCCGGAGCTGTATTATGGTGGTTCTTAGTGACATATTTCGTCAACAAGGTAAGAAACCATTTCAATCTACGTTCCATGTGGCTTCTCAACCGCATACTGGCTACCATAATATTGGTCATGGGTGCCATCGGATTCATGACCGGAGTGAAAGACTTGTTTTTTAATAACTAACCGTATTACCCCCTAACATCATTTATGGAAAAGACACTCAATGTCCCTTACATTGCCGATCTGGACTTTCTAAATACTGACGCAATATTCAACCGTCTCGAAACATCGGGCGAGCGTCATACCATAGAAATGATAAATTGGAAGGAGAAATATCCTTACCATCCGCTGACTACCTTCACAATAGCTCATTCGGATAAATATATCTATATAAATTTCTTTGTCAGGTGCAACTACCTGAGAGCCGTTAATTTTAACACTAACTCACCTGTTGACGAAGACTCGTGTGTTGGATTTTTTGTGAATATTCCCGGCAGCAGTGACTATCTGAGTTTCTATATAAACTGTATAGGTGTGATAAATGCGGCAAGATGTGGTGCCGATAAAGCACCTGAGCCGCTTGACAATGATGTTATAGGTGGGATATCAGTGTTGCCTTCGTGTGGCAAACGCCCGTTTCAAGAGATAGAAGGGCTTTTCACATGGGATGTCCTTGCTGCCATACCTCTTGATATTTTAGGTGTAAAATATGAGGGTGAACCGGTTGAGCTATCCGGTAATTTTTACAAATGCGCATCAGGAACCTCACAGCCTCATTTCATGAGCTGGACGCCAATTGATACTCCCGAGCCTGATTTCCATCGCCCGGAGTCATTCGGTAAGATAGTACTTGAATAGGGTAATACTGCCTGAATAGAGCGGAGGCTATTATCTCGCAGCCACTAATTTAGCGAAAGATGCAGGAATAGGCGTTGAGAAATTCATATCCTTCCGTGTGATGGGATGCACGAAGCGCAGTGTCTGCGCATGGAGTGCCATGCGGTGGATAGGTGATGACTTTGCACCATAACGGCGGTCGCCTGTGATGGGATGACCTAAATCCTTCATGTGTACTCGGATCTGGTTCTTACGGCCCGTGTCGAGCGATACTTCCATCAAAGAGAAACCGTTGCGGGAGCGGAGGGTCTTGTAGCGAGTCACTGCGAGCTGTCCCTCCTCAGGATTGTTGGTTGAATATACCTCAAAGCGGGAGTTTTCTGCAAGATAGCTTCTCACTTCTCCTTCTTCCGGGTCTGGATTACCTTCAACCACTGCTAAGTATTTGCGGCTCAACACCATGTTGTTCCAGTTGTGCTGTAGACGCTCCTTCGCCTCAACGCTCTTGGCAAATACCATAAGTCCGGAGGTGTCACGGTCAAGGCGGTGGACTATGAATATCTTATTGCGGGGATCTTTCCATTTGAGATAATCACGGAGGATGCTATATGCTGTGCCATCCTTGATTTTATCGGTACCCATCGACAGAAGCCCGTAACCTTTGTTCACAACTATAATATCGTCATCCTCGTAGACGAGTTTAAGACGACGGTTATAGAACACACGGAACTCACGCGAGAGATTGACTTTCACCTCGTCGTCGGGAGCAAGGGGAGTGTCAAACTGAGTGGTAGGCACCCCGTTGACTGCCACTTGATTGTGTGACAACAGGTTTTTTATCGTTGTCCTTTTGCGCTGAGGCATGGACATGATGAGGAAATCCATGAGTTTTGACTCCTCCTTTACCTGATATGTCTCTATCACGTCCGGCTTAAAGCTGTTGCGCTCTGTGCCGGGTTTCGTATTATATGTTTTCTGTGGCATAAACTGTCAAGGGTGATTGTGGATTATGATTTCTTTGAGCGCACGGCACGTTTGGTGGTTTTCTTGGGCGCTTTTTCCTGTTCGGCTATTATTTCATGCACTTGCTCCAAAGTCAGTTCGGCAGGAGAGGTAACGCTCTTGGGAATCTTGAAATTCTCTTTGTTGCGTGAAATATACACACCGTAACGTCCGTTCAGGATCTTAATTTCAGGCTCTTCATCGAATGTCTTGACAATCTTATTGTTGTCGGCCTCACGCTTGGCAGTGATAAGCTCGGCAGCCTCTTCGAGGGAGATTGATGTCGGTGAAAGTGTCTTTGGTATGGATACAAATTTACCGTCATGGCGCAGATAGGGACCGAATCTGCCAACTGCGGCAATCACCGGTTTCCCTTCAAATTCGCCTACCTCTCTTGGAAGGTCAAAAAGCTTCAACGCTTCTTCAAGGGTGATCTCGAACACGCTCTGATCTTTGCGCAAGGATGCGAATCTCGGCTTGTTCTCGCTGTCGGCTGACCCAATCTGTACGATGGGACCGAATCTGCCAATTTTGACCGACACAGGTTCGCCTGTCTGCGGGTCATTACCGAGGATACGCTCGCCCACCTTATGCTCGGTGCGCATATCGTTGGCTTTCTCCACTTCGGGGTGGAACAGATTGTAGAATTCGGCAATCTCCTTGTTCCAGTTGCTCTCACCTTCAGCTATCTGGTCGAATTTCTCTTCCATGCTTGCAGTGAAATCATAGTCAAGGATGTCGGGGAAATGCTGGGTAAGGAAATCGTTGACTATTATACCGGTATCGGTAGGTATGAGCTTACCTTTCTCAGCACCAACATTCTCACTCTTGCTCTTTTGGGCTATCTTACCTTTGGAATCAAGGACAAGCTGGTTGAATGTGCGCTTCACTCCGGGCTTTTCACCCTTCATGATATATTCACGATGCTGGATGGTGGAGATGGTCGGAGCGTATGTAGAGGGTCGTCCAATGCCAAGATCCTCCATTTTTTTCACCAATGACGCTTCTGTGTAGCGTGGCGGAGCGAGAGTGTATCGCTCTGTGGCAGTAACGTTGTCAGATTTCAACATTTCGCCCACAGCCATAGGTGGAAGGATGGTGTCGGTTGCCGAGCTCTCGTTCTCGTCGTCGTTACCTTCAAGATATACATTCAAAAAGCCGTCGAACTTAAGCACCTCTCCCGTAGCTGTGAAATGCTCGCTGCGTTCTGAGGGTGTGATGTCGATAGTGGTCTTTTCAAGCTCTGCGTCCGCCATCTGCGATGCCATGGTGCGCAATCTTATCAGGCGGTACAGTCTCTTTTCCTGCGCAGTGCCGTCGATAGTCTCCTTATCGATATATGTCGGGCGGATAGCTTCGTGAGCCTCCTGAGCGCCTTTGGAATGGGTATGGTATTTACGGATCTTGAGATATTTCTCGCCAAGTTCCGAGGTGATAAGCTTAGAAATGGTGTTGAGTGCGATCGACGAAAGATTGAGCGAGTCGGTACGCATGTAGGTGATATGTCCGGCTTCGTAAAGTTTCTGGGCTATCATCATGGTCTGTGACACTGTGAATCCGAGCTTTCTGCCTGCTTCCTGCTGCAAAGTTGAAGTGGTGAAGGGTGGGGCAGGGGATTTTTTTATCGGTTTCACATTAATGTCGGTCACAGTGAACACGGAGTTGGCACATGCTTCCAAGAAATCACGGGCACTCTTCTCATCGGGGAGACGGCGGGAGAGGTCGGCTTGAACCTGCGCACCTCCGGGAACTGTGAAGAGGGCAGTGACACGGTAATATGTCTCTGACTGGAATGAATTGATCTCATTTTCACGGTCAACAATCAGACGCACAGCCACTGATTGTACTCGTCCGGCTGACAAAGCAGGTTTGATTTTTTTCCACAGCACCGGCGACAGTTCGAAACCGACAAGACGGTCAAGCACTCGGCGCGCCTGCTGAGCGTCAACGAGATGCAAGTCGATGTTTCTGGGGTGCTCAATGGCGTTAAGTATAGCGTCCTTGGTGATTTCGTGGAATACGATTCGGCGGGTGTTCTCAGGCTTTAAGCCGAGCACCTCATAAAGATGCCATGCTATAGCTTCACCTTCGCGGTCCTCATCAGATGCGAGCCATACGGTATCGGCTTCCTTAGCTGCTTTCTTTAACTCCGCCACCAATGGTTTTTTCTCTGCCGGGATTTCATAGACCGGTTGGAAATCAGAATCCACATTGATGCTTATATCTTTTTTGCGGAGGTCCCGGATATGTCCGTAGCTCGACATGACTTTATAGTCCTTTCCAAGGAATTTTTCGATTGTCTTGGCTTTAGCCGGAGACTCTACTATGACGAGGTTCTTAATCATCTATTTATAATCTGCTTATAATCTGCAATGTCACTAATAAAGGTGCGGAGACAAGTGCTCTCCACACACTATATCAATTCAATCGGCAAAGTTAGGAAAAACTCTTAAAATACCGTTAATTATTTAACAATCTTTACGAATTGGGAAAATTGTCAATTTTCAATTGCCTAATAAGTTCCGCTACTCCTTCAGTTGCCGGTTTGGGGATGACGATGACGTTTGAAGGGACGGCTGCTGGTTTCGGGTCGATATAATATATAGGCACACCTTTGCGCACATAGTGCAGAAGGCTTGCTGCCGGATAGACGGCAAGTGAAGTACCTATAACTACAAATATGTCCGCTTCATGTGCCCATTCGATAGCTCGCTCTATGTTAGGAACAGCCTCTTGGAAGAACACTATATGTGGACGCACGGGGTCGCCGTATTTGTCACGAGTTTCAGGCGAGGTCTCTAAATGCTCCTCGTCGAGTGTGTATACACGGGTGTCATCAGCCATCGAACGTACTTTCATCAGTTCGCCATGCAGATGTAGCAGATTCTTGCTCCCTGCACGTTCGTGAAGATCATCCACATTTTGAGTAATAACGTAGACGTCATACCATTTTTCAAGCTCGACAAGCCCCTTGTGGGCGGCATTCGGCTGGCATTTTATAAGACCTTTGCGACGTTCGTTGTAGAACTGATGGACCAACGCCGGGTTGCGGGCAAACCCTTCAGCGCTGCATACTTCCATCACCGGATAGTTTTCCCAAAGACCTCCTGCGTCACGGAAGGTAGACACTCCGCTCTCGGCGCTTATCCCGGCACCTGTCGAAATCACTAATTTTGGTTTCATATAGTATAGTTTATAGGATTCACATATTATATATTAACGTTTCCCCTTGAAAAAAGTGCGCATAAGGTCGGCGGATTCATCGGCGAGGACGCCCGATGTGACAGTAGCCTTGGGATGGAAAGGCGACCGGGAGGTGAACACACGATAGCCTCTCTTTTCGTCGCTGGCGCCGTAGACTATACGCCCTATCTGCGCCCAGCCGATAGCTCCGGCACACATAAGACAAGGCTCGACTGTGACATACAGCGTGCAGTCTTGGAGATATTTTCCACCAAGGGTTGAGGCTGCTGCCGTAATGGCTTGCATCTCCGCATGTGCCGACACATCGGTCAATGCTTCGGTCAGGTTGTGACCTCTCCCTATCACATTCCCTTTGGGTGACACTATCACAGCTCCGATAGGTATCTCATCCTGCTCCATGGCAGCCCTCGCCTCAGCAAGCGCCATCCGCATATATTTCTCGTCAATCTCTTCCTGCGTCATAATCTCAGTTATAATACTAAAATCCAAATCTAAGGCAATGCAAATATACGAACTATTTGTTGAAGAGTGTGGTTCTAAAGCATAAAAAATCCCGCCGGGCGAGGTGCCGGGCGGGATACGTTTTGAGTATGACTAATTAGCTTTTAACCATTAGTAGTTGTCGGGGATGTCGGGGTTGTTCCATTTTGCGACAGCAGCATTGTTGTTTCCTTCGGTCTGAACCAATACCATGTTCATCCATGCGGGGCGACCTACAGTATTCTTACGAGAATCCTCATAGAAGTTAGTGCCTTCGTAGTCACGAACCACAGAGTAGTTAAGACGTTTGATGTCCCAAAGTGTCTGACCTTCACCCCAAAGTTCAACTCGCTTCTGGAATACGATTTCTTCCACAACATCTTCCATAGATGATGCTGAGCAAGTGTACTTAGGATCACGGTAGGCCTGCATCCATTGCTCAATAAGAGCCTTACCTTGTGCCGGATTTGAATGAGCGATAGCTTCAATGTAGATAAACCACATTTCTTCAACACGCATCACAGGAACTGCGGTAGCTGAACCTACATTCGGGTCGGTAGTGTTACCCATTCCCGGACGGAATTTGATTGAGCAATAGGGGAAATTGTTCACATAATAGCCGCGATATTTTTCCTCAATCAAAGGGAAGTCATATACAAGACTGGTCACACCGGGGGTAATCCATGAAAGCTTACGGAAGTCAGTGTCAGATATACGTGCATACATTCTTGCATCAACGATAGGACAAGCACCTACAGCTGCATAGCCATAATCTGCTTCCGGGCTCATCATAGAAGTCCAGTTACATATACCTGTGCCGACTGCACCATTTTCTTTCTCAAACTTCAGACCCCACATCCATGAGGTGTTATCGGGAGAATTGAAGCCTGTGTTGGTGTTAGTCCAATCTTCTTGGTTAAGTGGTTGGCAACCGCTGGCGCTGATAGCTTTTTCGGCATATTCAGCAGCTTTTGCATAGTTCTCAACCCACATATATAGACGAGCATACAAACCGTATACGCAACCGAGATCGGGAAGCAGTGCAGTGCCATAACCGGCTTTACCGATATTCTGCTCTGCATATTGAAGGTCAGAAAGGATGAAGTTAAACATTTCATCACGGGTAGCACGAGGATTGTTACGAGCTTCTTCCTCGGTAGTGTTCTCAGTTACGATAGGCACGGTAAGATTTGTCACGTCATTACCTTCGATATTGACTGCTGAGGTATTGTTGTTCGGAAGGAATTCATACCAGCGAGCCATATCAAGATATGTAAGGGCACGGAATGCAAGTGCAGTTGCACGTGCTCCCTGATTGTAATCACCCTCGATGCCTTCATAATAGTGACCGAGAGCCTTGTTACAAGCAAGTACCTGCTGAGTGTAGTAGTTCCAGATACGCTGAACTGAAGCATAGTTCTGACCAAGATATACTATCTCAGTGTAGTTGCCCCATTGGTTGTAGTTAAGACCTGCGCCAAGTATAGACATGTCGCCTGTCATACAGTCACGGATATGCATCATGGATGAATAGCCGAAATCACCGTGCCATTCTGCACCGGAGGTGTTCCAGTTGACCATGAAACCGGGCATTGCAAAGATCATTGCTTCGCCGGCTTTTTCAGATGACGCAAGCTGATCCTGAGTCACGCTGCTTGTGGGATAAACCTCCTCCACGCAGGAAGTAAGGCCCATACCGGCGGCAACGGCAAGAAGGAGTGTTGATTTAAATATAGTTTTCATTGCTTTATTTTCTGTTTGATTAGAATGAAACATTAATACCGCCTGAGATGGTACGTATGGGGGCGTAGTAAGCGTTTGTTACTGAACCAGAAATTGACTGGCGGGGATCGAGACCCTTACGCTTTGACCATACAGCTACGTTGTCGCAAGAGAGATAGAAACGGATCTTTTCAACATCAATCTTTTTGGTGATATTGGTGGGGAGAGTGTAACCGAAGTTGATGTTCTGCAATGCGAGGTAAGATGCGCTTGTGAGGAAGCGGTCAGAAGTTGAAGTTACATATTGGTCGTTGAATACCATCTGAGGTATGTCTGAGGTTTTATTGTCGGGCATCCATGCGTTCAAGAGGTCTTTGTGCATTGCACGACCGCGTGAAGATGTGTAGGGGCTTGCCATAAGACCGGCGTAAGTACCGTCATATACCTGACCTCCGAGCTGGTAAGTGAAGTCGATAGCGAAGTCAAAACCGTAAGCGTTGACTGAAGTACCGAAACCACCGTATGCGTCGGGAAGTGCTGTGCCGCAAAGGTAGAAGTCACCGTTACCGTATTTCTTGGTAGTGATTACGTTACCGGTAAGTTTACCGTCTTTGTCACGTTCATTCATATACCACATTGACTCACCTGTTTCATGGTCGATACCTGCGAATTTCTTCATACGGTAAGTATAAAGGGGCTCGCCTTCACCATAGAAATAGCTGCCTGAGCTGTAACCTTCAACACCATCGCAGACCATAGTCTTACGAGCGTCGGGGAGACGTGAGATTTTGTTCTTATACCAAGTGAAGTTGATGTTGGCTGACCATGTGATGTCACGGGTACGGATGATGTCGCCATGGAGGTCAATTTCAAAACCATTGTTGGTCATGTCACCCACGTTGTCGTAGTAAGAAGTGTAACCGTAGCTCGGGGGGAGCGGGAATGAGAAGAGCATATCGGATGTCTTGCGGTAGAAACCTTCGATAGTACCGGTCAAACGCTCGTTGAATAGACTGAAGTCTATACCATAGTTGAGGTTGCCGCCCTTTTCCCAAGTGATATTCTCGTTACCGAGAGTGTTGGGGATAGCTGCGGGGTTACCACCTGCATTTTCAATAGTATAGGTGTTGACATAACGGAAGTTACCGATATTGTCATTACCCTGTTCACCATACGAAGCCTTGATCTTCAACATGTCAACCCAAGGAGCCTGGAAGAATGCCTCCTTAGAGATGATCCACGCTGCAGATGCTGACCAGAATGTACCCCAACGGTGGTCAGGATGGAAACGAGAGGAAGCATCGCGACGGAGAGATACGCTACCGAAGTATTTGCTATCGTAGTCGTAGTTGATACGACCGAACCAACCTTCGTTGTTGTATTCAGTCTTGTAAGATGAGCTTCCGCTATCAAGTACCGCACCGTCAAGTTCCTCATTGTCCGGAAGAAGCATATTGGTGCGTCCGCCATAGAGGTAAGAGTATTTGTTCCAATAGTTCTCATGACCGAGAAGCACGTTAATATTATGGTCACCGAATTGGCGAGCCCAGTTAAGTAACTGCTGGTAAGTATAGTCAATACGGCGAGTAGAATACTTGTCAACCATACCGTTTGAAGAAGCGTACTGACCAAAGAATGGGTTAGTTACATTTGTCTGACGATTTTCGTAGAGGTTAACGGTGTTGTTGGTAGTGAACTTGAAGTCACGTAGGAAACGAATTTCAGCATAACCGGTTGCTGTCATGGCGTTACCGTCATATTTGCTCACATCAAGAATGTTCTGTGACAAGGGGTTAGCCTGTGAGAATACAGGACGTGAAGGAAGTCCGAGACCCATACCGTCACCATAGTCATACATGATGTTGCCATTTGAGTCCTTCATTATATTTCCCTGAGCATCACGCACGTAGAGAGGATAGATAGGAGCAAGGATATTATTCACAGCGAAGATGTTGCCTGATGATGCAGAGCTACCGTCGTCACCATTGAATTTTGATTCATAGTGAGTGTAGCTCATGTTTGCACCTACCTTAAGCCAGCTTTTAGCCTGTAGATCGGCAGAAAGACGACCGGTGAAGCGTTCGTAACCTGAGTTGATGGTGATACCTTCGTTGTTGAGGTAACTTGCTGAAGCATAGAATGAACCTTTGTCAGTACCCTGAGAAACGCTGAGGTTATATTCCTGACGGAGAGCGTTCTTGTATGCAGCATCGCTCCAGCTGTCGGGGGTAAGTAGATATTTTTCACCGCTTGCAGCAGTAAAGATATTGCCGAGAGTTGCTTTGGGATTAAGCTTGAATCCGTCAACGAGCAGATTTTCACCCTCAGGAAGAGAGTATACGTTGTATCCGAGATAGCCTATGATATTCTTATTAGCGAAAGCAAGAGCTTTTTCCTCGGTATAACCACCCACGTTGATTGCATAATTACCAACTGACCGACCAAACATCTCATAATATTGAGCGGGTGAAGTGATCACATCATAATCGCTCACGGCGCGTGAGTTCTGACCCCACTTGGCGTCAAGGGTAACACGGGCAGCGCCCTGCTTACCTTTCTTGGTGGTGATGAGGATGACACCGTTGGCACCACGGGCACCGTAAAGAGCGTTGGATGCTGCATCCTTCAACACTGTCATCTGCTCGATGTCCTGAGTTGAGATATTGTCAAGACCGCCATCGTAGGGGGTACCATCGAGCACGATAAGAGGTGAGTTACCGGCATTGATTGAAGAAATACCACGGATCAACACTGAGGGTGAAGAGTTACCGGGTGCGCCTGATGCAGAGTTGATCTGCACACCTGACACTTTACCTTTGAGAGCGTCAACAGGGTTGGTAACCTGCACAGCCTCGATTTCCGAAGCGTCGAGCACTGAAGCCGAACCGGTGAAGGCTGAACGTTTTGCGGTACCGTATGCCACGGTGATAACCTCGTCGAGCATATTGGAGCTTTCGAGGACGATTTTCATAGATCCGGGAGTGATGTTTACCTCACGGGTGACCATACCGACGTATGACACCTGAAGTTTTTTCACTGAAGCCGGGAGTGTCAGCGAGAAGTTACCGTCAAGATCGGTGACGGTTCCAGTCTGTGTGCCGACTCCAAGGACGGTGGCGCCCACCAAGGGCTCACCTTCGGCGCTCACCACCTGACCCTTCACGCTTTGGTTCTGAGCCGCGGCGCTGAGGGCGAATGTGATGACTGCCACAAGTAGTAGAAACAGCTTTTTCATACCTAAGAGTTAGTAATACGAATTAATTAATGTATATGGTTTATTAAAATTCCCTATATATAATAAGGTGTAATCCGGATTTAATTTCCCAAAAGCGCCATTATCGGAAGAAGCGCAAATAGGTGGTGTAATAGCGAAACGTTCAAAAAATTTCACATAATTTACCCAATAGTGATGCAAAAGTAATATTTTTTCAGCAAAGTGTTAAAGTGTATTGCGTAAAAAAATGTTAATGCATATTGTTAAATGCGTCAAATTGGCATTTAGAGGAAAAAAACGCTTACAAATTGTCACAAAAATCATGGAATTTTTAACGCACGTATATCATCTTCCTATAATGGCGCTTATAGGAAGTTAGAGATGAAAGGAAAATACAGATCAACCTTAAAAAATAATTAATTCGTATTACTAACTCTTAGGTATGAAAAAGCTGTTTCTACTACTTGTGGCAGTCATCACATTCGCCCTCAGCGCCGCGGCTCAGAACCAAAGCGTGAAGGGTCAGGTGGTGAGCGCCGAAGGTGAGCCCTTGGTGGGCGCCACCGTCCTTGGAGTCGGCACACAGACTGGAACCGTCACCGACATCGACGGTAACTTCTCCCTGGCTCTCCCGGCTTCAGTGAAAAAACTTCAGGTGTCATACGTGGGTATGGTCACCCGCGAGGTACACATCACTCCCGGAACTATGAAAATCGTCCTCGAAAGCTCCAATATGCTCGACGAGGTGATTACCGTGGCATACGGTACCGCAAAAAAATCAGCCTATACAGGTTCTGCGTCAGTGCTAAAGGCTGACCAAATTGAAAACACTTTGGTGACCGATGTTACCAGCGCCCTTTCAGGTAAAGTGGCAGGTGTGCAGCTCCAAAGCTACAACGGTGCCCCCGGTTCTGAACCTACAGTGCGCATCCGTGGTGTCGGTTCAATCAATGCGTCTAACACACCTCTTTATGTTGTTGACGGTATTCCTTACGATGGAGGTATCTCTACCATCAATCCTCAGGATGTGGCTTCAATCACAGTGCTTAAGGATGCTGCTTCCGCTGCTCTTTACGGTGCCCGTGGTGCCAATGGTGTGATCCTTATCACTACCAAGCAGGGTAAAGCAGGTGAGGCTGTTGTCACTGTTGACGCTCGTTGGGGTGCCAACTCTCGTGAAATTCCTAACTATAAGACTATCACTGATCCGTGGAGCTACGTGATGCAGATCTACCGCGCACGTCGCAACTATCGCGAGTTGACCAGCGGTTATACTCCCGGTGCAGCTCACGCTTGGGCTGTGGAAGGTCTTAATGCCGCTCCCGGCGATAACAATGTGCTTGGTTATCAGGTATTCACCATCCCTCAGGGTCAGAGCCTTATCGGTACAAACGGTCTCTTCAACCCCAATGCCACTCTTGGTTACAACGATGGCAGCCATTACATCACCCCCGACAACTGGGTTGACAACACATTCCACGATGGTCTCCGTCAGGAGTATAACTTAAGTGTGACCGGTGGTAACGATCGTTTGAAATTCATGGTATCAGCCGGTTACCTCTCTGACGAAGGTATCATCAAGGAATCTTCTTTCGATCGTCTTTCTACTCGTGTAAGCGCTGAATATCAGGCTAAGAAGTGGCTTAAAATTGGTGCTAACGTATCGTACACATACGAAGATCAGAACTATCCTCAGAGCCAGACTACCGAAGGTCAGTCAAGCAACGCCAGCTACATTGCAAGCTTCATCGCTCCTATCTATCCCTTCTATCTCCGTGATTCAGAAGGTAATATCATGCATGACAGCGCAACAGGCAACAAACTTTACGACTATGGTATGAAGGGTCTCGGTCTTGATTACTCCCGTGCGTTCCTCGCCGGCGGTAACCCGACAGGTTCACTCATCTACGACAAGTCAGAATACAAGTTTGACACATTCAACGGCAAATGGTTCGCTCAGATCAGCCCTATCGAAGGTTTGAACATCACAGGTTCAGTAGGTTACTATAACCAGAACCAGCGTTTTGACTATCTTGCCAACAGTAAGTACGGTCAGATGGCAAACTATGGCGGTATGATCGAACAGGATGCTACACGTGTTCGCTCTATCAACTATCAGGTACTTGCCAACTACCGCAAGACTTTCGGTGAAATCCATAACTTTGACTTCCTTCTTGGTTATGAAAGCTACGACTGGGAAAGCTCAACAATGGGCGGTGAAGGTTACACCATCTATAATGACAATGACTTCACTCTCTCAAATGTGATTGACGAACTCGACAACTGGGGTTCTGTCAACCAGTATGCAACCCGTGGTATCTTCGGACGTATCAACTACGACTATGACGGCAAATATTACGCAAGCGTAAGCTATCGTCGTGACGCTTCTTCACGTTTCCATCCCGACCACCGCTGGGGTAACTTCTACTCACTTTCAGCCGCTTGGGACATCTCAAAGGAATCGTTCATGAAGGATTTCGAAAATGTTGACATGTTGAAGTTCAAAGCTTCGTTCGGTCAGCAGGGTAACGATAACATCGGTAACTACTATGCTTATCTTGACCAGTACAATAAGACCGGTGGTAACGGTGTATGGTCAGTAGGTACACTTGCTTACAAGGGTAATCCCGACCTGACTTGGGAAACTTCAAACTCATTCAACACCGGTTTCGACTTCAGCTTCTTCCAAGGCAAGGTTGACGGTACTCTTGAATACTTCCAGCGTCAGACTTCCGACATGCTTTATTACAAGCCTACAGCTCCGTCACTCGGTTACTCTTCAATACCGATGAACATCGGCTCTATGCGTAACTACGGTGTGGAACTCGAGCTTAACTACACTCCCATCAACACCAAGAATCTCACATGGAGCATCAACTTCAACATCACCAACGTGAACAATAAGGTGATCAAGCTCGCTCCCGAGCTTAACGGTACATGGATCAGCGGTTCACGTATCTATGAAGAAGGCAAGTCAATGTACCAGCTCTATCTCGTGAAACACGCAGGTGTGGATCAGGAGACCGGTCTTCCTCTCTACTGGGCTAAGAATGCCGATGGTCAGGAATTCACCACCACTGACTGGAACCTTGCTTATTCAGGTAACTCAGCAACCGGCGACCAAGCTAACCGTCAGAGTACAGGCAATATCCTTCCTCCGTTCTACGGCGGTATCGGAACAAGCCTTAATGTTTACGGTGTAGACTTCTCAATCCAGTGCGGCTATCAGCTCGGCGGTAAGATCTGGGACTACGGTTATCAGATGCTCATGCACAACGGTAAGGATGCAGGTACAGCCATGCACGAAGATGCCCTCAAAGCATGGACTCCCGAAAATCCCAACTCAAACATACCTCGTCTTGACTCATCATGGCAGTATATGTCATCATCTTCAACCCGCTGGCTCGTTTCTGCGAAATATTTCTCAATCAACAATATTTCCATCGGTTACACACTTCCCGCCAAATTCACAACCCGCTTCGGCATCAACCAGCTCCGAGTGTATGGCGCTGCTGACAACGTTGCTCTCTGGAGCGCACGCAAGGGTCTTGACCCCCGTCAGAGCTACGTACAGAGCTACGCAGGTTCTTACTCATCTCTCCGTGCCATATCAGGCGGTGTGAAAGTAGTATTCTAAAACATTACAGCACTACTATTTAACAGGAAAAAACAATGAATAAACTCAATAAATATCTACTAATGTCGATGGTCGCAGGTGTGTCACTCACCTCTTGTAACGATCTCGACACAGCACCGTTCGGCTCCGTTATCACAGAGGATCAGCGTACCGATGTTATTGCGAAGAATCCTGAGAAACTACAGGCGACTATTTCATCAATGTATGCCGCAATCAACGCTTGGGAATCTGCGACCAGCAATATGTTTGACTTCGGATACCCCGGTGTAATGATTCAGATGGAATCACGTACCGAAGACTTCCTTACTGTCTATCCCGACCAGTACGGATGGTTCTCCGCATGTGTAGCATGGCAGGACAACGCCGCTTCAAGCTCATACGGCATCTGCCGCTGGCGTATACCTTACAACTCAATCTATACTGCCAATCAGGTGATTGATATCGTAAGTTCTATCGACCCCGAGAAGGCTGACAATACATATCGTTTCTACCGTGCGCAGGCGCTCGGAACAAGAGCTTTCAGCTACTGGGTTCTTGCTCAGTTGTTCCAGTTCAACTATGTAGGTCACGAACAGTCACCCTGTGTGCCCCTTATCACAGAAGAAAATCAGGCTAAAATCGCCATCGACGGTGCGCCTCGTGCAACAGTGGCTCAGATCTACGATCAGATTATCTCTGACCTCACCGAAGGTATCGAGCTTACTACCGGCAACCCCATCGCACGTGACGACAAGCGTTACATTGACATCAACGTGCTTCGCGCTCTCCGTGCCCGCGCATATCTCTGTATGCAGAAGTACTCTGAGGCTGCCGCTGACGCTCAGGCTGTGATCGCTTCCGGCAAATTCTCAGCTCTTACCGCTCAGCAGGCATCAGTGCCCGGATTCAACGAGCTTTCAGCCGCTAACTGGATTTGGGGTATCAATATGGACGAAACCGATGTTCACGGTCTTTATACCTTCAGCGGTATGATGGGTTCATATACCTACGGTTATGCTTACGCAGGTATGTGGAAAATCATCAACTCAAACCTGTTTAACCGTATCTCTACCAACGACGTTCGCCGCACATGGTGGATTGACGAGGATGGTAACTCAAACGCTGCCAACTATACAGCTGCCAGCAAGGATGCAGTTGCTTATCTCGAGGGTGTAGGCGCTCCTACATACGCTGTTACTAAGTTCGCTCCCTATCAGAATGTGCTTCAGCAGTCAACTAATGCTGCCGATATACCTTTGATCCGTATTGAGGAAATGTATCTCATACTTGCCGAAGCTCAGGGTCTCGGTGGCGATATCGCTTCAGGTAAAGCTACTCTTGAGAAATTCGTCAACGATTACCGTTGGGTAGGCCGCATTCCTTACGCTTGCACAGCTGCAAACGCAGAGGATTTCCTCAACGAGGTTTGGTTCCAGCGTCGTGTGGAACTTTGGGGTGAAGGTCTCAGCTACTTTGACGTGATGCGTCTTAACAAGGATGTTGACCGCCGTAACAGCAACTGGGAAACTTCCGCTAACCGTGTGACACAATATGCTTACTATGTTCCCGCAGGTTCAGCCGTAATGCTCAGTCAGATTCCTCAGTCAGAGCTTGAAGGTAACCCGGCACTCACCGCAGCCGACCAGAATCCTACCGGTCAGGCAAGTATGTAATCATAATTCATATTCATTAACTTAGAGAACTTTTTACAGATGAAAATAAAAAATATTCTCTCCGGTTTAGGAGTCATCGCCATGGCGATGCTCACAGCCTGCGGTGACGATGATGTTTCAGAAAGCGGCATCTTCGGAACGCCGACTGACGGAGCATATTTCTCGGATAATCTTCCTTCAAAAATAGAGCTTGACAAAAACGCCTCTTCATTTGAAGTGACAGTAACCCGTACCAGCACTCAAGGTACTTTCACAGCAGAGATTGCTTCAACCAATCCTGCGGGTCTTTTCTCAATACCTTCATCGGTGACATTCGCCGATGGTTCGGCTACAGCTCCTATCACTATTGGTTATTCTGCCGACCAGCTTGTGGGCGATGAGAACTATAACCTCTCATTTGAAATCACTCAGGGTCTTTCTGATTACGGTCCCGGCACTTACAGTGTGACTGTGTTCAAGCCCGGTGATTGGACTCCATGGCAGCTTCTCCCCAATGCAGGTACATATACCTATAGCATCTACTGGGAAGGTGAAGACGGACCTTGCCCTGTTTACACTCGTAAGAGTGTTGCCGACCCAAACATCATGCAGTATTGCTTCGGTAGCGTTGGCATGAATGATGCCAACGGCAAGCCTATCCCTGCAAGCCAGCAGTTTGGTTTGATGTATGGTGTGAATATGTATGTAAACCGTGACCTCACCACTAACTATTGCCGAGTTCCTGAAATGTGGACAGGTGTGTTCAACACCAACTACAATGAAAATGTGATGTGTGCCGACACTTACAGTTTCTCTGGTCAGGCTCAGTTCATGGATAAGTCATTCTATAACCCTGAAACAGGTCTGTTCACTTTGAACATGTATTATTACATCAGCCTTGGTGGTTTCGGTCAGGGTAATGAATACTTCCAGCTCGGTGGTTTCTCTGACTACTCTATGGATGTAGAACGCCGCGGTAACTATGTGGAAGGTAATAAGGAATCTGCACTCTTCTTCGTTTACAAGGGTGAGGATATCGAATCATACCGCTACACAGTGGCTTCCGGCGCACTTACTCAGGAGCAGGTTGACGCTGCCGTGAAAGAACTTGACGCAGCAGAAGATGCTAAAGAACTTACCGAAAGCGGCATGATAGCATTTGATTTCGCTGAGAACGGAACTTACACCGTAATTCTTGTAGGCTATGCCGAAAATGAGATCAAGACTGTGGTTTCAAAAGAATTCAAAGTGGAGACTGTTCAAGGCTCAGGCGACTGGGAGTCAATGGGCTATGTAGCTTATACAGATGGTTACATCTGTTCACTCTATCCCACAGCAGTGCCCGAACCGTATTATGTGGAAGTACAGGCACATAAGAGCGTTGAAGGTTACTACCGTTTGGTAAATCCTTATGGAGAAGCATTCCCATATAATAAAGAAGGTGATTACGACCCCAACACTAACAGCTACCTTTTGATTAATGCATGTGATCCCGAGTATGTGTATGTAGAACAGTCTGAGTCTACCACTGATTGGGGAGAAGGCGCATTTACATTCTCTTCACAGGTGTATAACTTCCTTGGTAAATATGACATTGAAACTATCAAGAAGAATAATATTCCTGCCGGTAAGTTTGCGGATGGCGCTATCACTTTCGACTTGAAGGCACTCTTGATATTCATAGGCGCTGACGGTTACTATGCCAACAACTGGATGTCAAACTATGATGACTATAAGAACAATGGTGCTGATCCGGTTTATGCTGCCACTGAGAAGATTGATTTCAAAGATTTGGTATCAAAGCCTGCTGCCCGCAGCATGGTGTCAAAGGACTATGTTAAGGTTGCCAAGGCAAATGCTAAACGTTCAATGTTTGGTAATGTGAAGGCTCCTGCCAAGATTTCAAAGACAGCAAAGACTTCTGACTTCAACGGTCGTATGGTCACTCTTAAGCGTGACGTTAAGACTATTGAACTCTCAGAAAGCGCAACTTTCTAAGTATATTTTAAATCCCCAATAATACGAGCCGGTACTGTCGTTGAGATAGCACCGGCTTTTTATGTATGTATATGGGTGTAAAATAAAAAACAGCATAAAAATAACTTTTTGTTATTAAAATGATAACTTTTTTGACAAATTGTTTGTTAAATTCATTGAAAGGTTATAAATTTGCGGTGTCGAAAAGAAGTGACACTCGTATTTGGTCACCGTTTCGACTATTAAGACAGAAAGCTATGAATAATAATCTATACTCACCTAAGACTAATTGGTGGCGCCACGGTAAGCAATATCGATGGCGGTGATCTTGTGTATCCTGAACAAAATTTTCACACCTCTTCCCAATAAGGACAACATTTTTAATTTGCCATCGATTGCGATAGTAATCGGTGGCTTCTTTTTAGGTAAAAAAATAACTCTATATCATTTTGACAATGAAAACTTATAAATCATTACTTCCGGTGGATAAGGATGGATATTATGGACGTTTCGGCGGTGCATATATTCCGGAAATACTTCACAGGAATGTGGAAAATCTATTGAATGCCTTCCACCGATATGTGGACGACGATGATTTTAATGCAGAATTTGAAGCTTTGCTCCGTGATTATGTGGGACGTCCGTCACCGCTTTACCGTGCCAACAGGCTCAGTGACGCCTATAATACTAATGTGTATCTTAAGCGAGAGGATCTGAACCACACCGGAGCGCATAAGATAAACAATGCGATAGGTTCGGCTCTCCTTGCCCGACGCATGGGTAAAAAACGCATCATAGCCGAGACCGGAGCCGGTCAGCACGGAGTGGCAACAGCAACAGTGTGCGCTTTGCTTGGAATGGAATGTGTGGTATACATGGGAGCTACAGATGTCGAACGCCAGCAGCCTAACGTGGAGCGCATGAAGATGCTCGGTGCAAAGGTTGAACCGGTGCGCAGCGGTAACATGACACTCAAGGATGCCACCAACGAGGCAATCAGAGACTGGTGCTGTAACCCGGACAGCTTTTATATAATAGGTAGCACTGTCGGACCGCATCCCTATCCTGAAATGGTAGCCCATTTCCAGTCGGTGATAAGCAGAGAGATAAAGGAGCAACTTCGTTCGCATATAGGTCGTGAAAATCCTGATTATGTGATAGCTTGTGTGGGCGGTGGCAGTAATGCCGCGGGAGCATTCTATCATTTCATTGAGTCGCCGAGTGTGAAGCTAATAGCAGCCGAAGCAGCCGGAAAAGGTGTTGATTCAGGGGAGACAGCAGCAACTATCCACGCCGGGAGCGAAGGTATCATTCACGGCGCACGAACATTGGTCATGCAGACTCCCGACGGTCAGATTATTGAGCCATATTCTATATCCGCAGGTCTTGATTATCCCGGAATAGGTCCATTACATGCTTATCTTGCCACATCGGGTCGTGCCAAGGTGATGGCGGTAACCGACAAGGAGGCGCTTGATGCAGCTATGCGCCTGACTCGTATGGAGGGTATCATACCGGCGTTGGAGTCAGCTCATGCGCTTGCAGTACTTGATAAAATGAAGTTTTCAAACGATGATATAGTCGTTATAAATGTCTCGGGAAGAGGAGATAAGGATATGCATACATATCTTGCAAACATAAACGTCGAATAAAAATACTTCTTTAAGATATGAAAAAATTGAATCAATACATAAAGACTATCCCGGCTGACCTTGAAACACCGGTGGGTATATATCTAAAGATACGTGACCTGTATCCTCAGTCGGCTTTGCTTGAAAGTAGCGACTATCACACTACTCAGAACTCGGTTTCGTTTGTTGGCGTTGAGCCTATTGCCTATTTTAAAGTGGCTGATGAGAAGGTGACACTTGCTTATCCCGGAGGGGAAGAGGTGACAAAGACTATATGCGGTGATGTGGATGTAGTTAATGAGTTGAAAGGTTACATTGAGAGTTTTGAAATAGCCAATGCGCAGGATGGTATTCCTGACGGATTTTTCGGCTATACCGCATACGACGCAGTGAGGTATTTCGAGAAGATTGAAATTCAACCGCGGGAAAAGAAATTCGATGGTATACCTGATATATGCTATGTGCTTTATCGTTATGTCATACAGGTGAACCATTACCGTAATGAGATGACCATTGTGGAGAACTGTCCTGACGGGGAGGAATCAGGAATAGCTGGGATTATTTCGGTGCTTCACAACAACAATATGGCGCAATATCCATTTATGGCTCATGATGATTTGGAATCGAGCATGACGGATGAGCAATTTAAGGAGATGGTTAGAATATGTGTCGGACATGCGCTGCGTGGCGATGTGTTCCAGATAGTTCCTTCCAGACGTTTTTCGCAGGGCTTTACCGGCGATGAGTTCAATGTCTACCGAGCATTGAGATGTATCAACCCGTCGCCATACCTTTTCTATTTTGATTTCGGTTCGTTCCGTGTGTTCGGTTCATCTCCGGAAACACATCTTCGCATAACCGGTCGCACAGCTTACATTGACCCCATTGCAGGGACATTCCGCCGTACGGGTGATGACAAGCGTGACAGCGAACTGGCACAAGCTCTTCTCGCAGACGAGAAGGAAAACGCTGAGCATATCATGCTTGTTGACCTTGCCCGTAACGACCTTAGCCGTAGCGGTGGGAAGGTAAGTATTGATTTCCTTAAGCAGATACAGTATTATTCACATGTGATTCACATGGTGTCACGTGTCAAGGCTGAACTGCCGGAAGGTGTCAATAACTATCGTCTGTTTGCCGATACATTTCCTGCCGGCACACTTAGCGGAGCGCCTAAAGTCAGGGCGATGCAGATTATAAATGAGGTTGAGCCTCATAGCCGTATGCTGTATGGCGGTTGCATCGGTTTTCTCGGCTTCAACGGGGATATAAATCAAGCTATTACCATAAGAAGTTTCTTAAGCTACGGCAATCGTCTGTATTCACAAGCAGGTGCCGGTATCGTGGCTCATTCCATACCTGAAAGTGAGCTTCAAGAGACCCGAAATAAGCTTGGGGCACTTACCAAGGCGGTAAGATACGCTACTGAATTTTGAAATTAAAAAAATTGATACGCTATGCGATTACTTATATTCGACAATTACGATTCGTTTACTTACAATATAGCTCATGCCGTACGGGAATTAGGAGTTGAACCCGATGTGCGTCGCAATGATATGATAACACTTGATGAAGTGGGGGAGTATGACAAGATTATTATCTCTCCGGGACCCGGCATACCTTCGGAAGCCGGTATACTGCCACAGCTGCTTGAGCGATATGCTACCGAGAAGCCGATACTCGGAGTTTGTCTCGGGCATCAGGCTATAGGTGAAAGATTTGGCGCTAAGTTGCGTAATCTTTCCAATGTTTATCACGGAGTCCAGACGGATGCTTATCTTACCGCCGACGATTATATATTTTCAGGCATACCTTCGGAATTTGAGGTCGGGCGCTATCACTCATGGGTGGTTGACAGGGATTCACTTCCTGATGAGCTGCAGATAACCGCACTTAGCCCCGATGGTGAGATTATGGCTATGCGTCATCGCCAATATGATGTGAGAGGTGTGCAGTTTCATCCCGAATCCATACTTACACCTTACGGAATCACAATGATTGAAAACTGGCTTAACCATTAACCCCCTGCAGACGATATGAAAAATCTTTTATATAAGATGTTTGAGCATAAAAACCTGACACGTGAGGAAGCTCGTGATGTGTTGCTCAACATCGCCGACTCAAAATATAACGATGCGCAACTTTCGGCATTTATGACCGTGTTTCTGATGCGTAGCATTACCCTTGATGAGCTTACAGGATTCCGTGATGCCTTGCTTGAACGTCGCCGTCCGGTGGATATGGATGATGTGAAAGCTATCGACATAGTAGGTACAGGTGGTGACGGTAAGAACACGTTCAATATATCGACTGCCACATGTTTTGTTGTGGCAGGTACAGGCAGAAAGGTGGTGAAGCATGGTAATTATGGCGCCAGCTCTGTTTCAGGAGCATCCAACGTGCTCGAACAGCATGGGGTGAAATTCACAGCCGATATAGATCGTCTGCGCAGGTCGCTTGACGAGAGTGGTGTATGCTATCTTCATGCTCCGTTTTTCAGCCCTGCGCTCAAGAGTGTAGCTCCTGTGCGTAAAGCTCTCGCTGTGCGTAATTTCTTTAACATGCTCGGTCCGCTTGTCAACCCGACTATCCCGAAACACCAATTGCTTGGCGTTTATAACCTCAAACTGATGCGCCTTTACAACTATATAGCACAGCAGGAGGGGATTAGGTGTATGGTAGTACATTCGCTTGACGGTTATGATGAGATTTCACTCACATCACAGTTTAAAGTGGCTTCCGCCAATGGCGAGCGTGTATACACCCCTGAGGAACTTGGATTTAAATGGGCAAAGCAGGAAGAACTGTTTGGCGGGGATACTGTCGAGGATGCAGCAAAGATATTTGATGCGGTGCTTGCCGACAAAGCTACCGATGCGCAACGTGACTGCGTGATAGCTAACGCTGCATTTGCTATCCGTACATTGGACCCGGAAGTGGAACTCGCAGATGCTTTGGCTCAGGCTAAGGAATCGATAACCTCAGGACGTGCAGCCGCATCGTTTGAAAAGTTTGTCAGATATAACAGTGAAGTTTGACCTATGGGAAATATATTAGATAAGATAGTGGCAAACAAGCGTCGGGAAGTAGAGGCGAAAATCGCTTTGCTTGGCGATAAAATCATGGCAACCCCTCAATATGAGCCGGTTTCTATGAGTCGTGCGCTTCTCGACAGCCCTACAGGTATAATTGCCGAATTCAAACGACGTTCACCTTCAAAGGGTGAGATACATCCGTTGGCGTTGCCGGCGGAAATTATTCCGGCATATCAGGACGCCGGGGCGTCGGCTTGTTCGGTACTGACTGATACGGTTTATTTCGGAGGGTCGCTTAATGACCTTGCCGTAGCCCGGTCAGTGGCAAATATCCCGTTGCTGCGCAAGGATTTTATAGTATCAACCTATCAAATTGATGAGGCAAGAGTATATGGCGCTGATGCTATCCTGCTAATAGCTTCCGCATTGACCCGTGACGAAGTGGAATTCTTCACTCGTCATGCACATGACTGCGGGTTGGAAGTGCTTTTCGAGATACACAATGAAAAGGAGATTGAAAAATTCTGCCCGGAAATTGATATGGTCGGTGTGAATAACCGTGATCTTACCACCTTTGTTACAGACCCTGACTTGTCATTAAGGATAGTTAAGCAATTGCCTGACAATGTGGTCAAGGTGGCGGAAAGCGGGCTTACTTCCATTGATGAGGTGGAACAACTGCATCAAGTTGGGTATAACGGTTTCCTGATAGGGGAGACCTTCATGAAACATGACTATCCCGGCGATGCGTTGAGTAAATTTATTGAAGGAACGCTTTGATAAAGTATCTATAATTCTCCCTGTGGTATGGATTTGAAAATTAAGATATGTGGAATGGCTTACCCGGAAAATATAGTAGGGATATCCGGTGTTATGCCTGATTACATGGGCTTCATTTTTCATGCTCAATCTCCTCGCAACGCACTGTCGCTGTCTGCCGAGGCTCTGAAGGGTCTGCCGGAAAGTGTCACGCCTGTTGGTGTGTTTGTCAATCGCCCGCTCGACTATATACTTGACCGCTGCGATGAATATGGGATACGCACGGTTCAGTTACATGGCAATGAGTCACCTGCATTATGCGAACGACTGAAGACGGAAGGATACATAGTGTGGAAGGCGATAGGGGTTGACGAAAATATCCGCTGGGAGGATTTGAATTCTTATAAAAATGTGGTGGATATGTTTGTGTTTGACACCAAAAGCCCTACACACGGTGGTACGGGATGTAAGTACGATTGGGATATCCTGCGCTCTTATTCACTTGACATACCTTTTCTGCTCAGTGGCGGAATATCTCCCGGAGATGAGGGGCTGATTAAAATGTTTGACCACCCGATGTTTTCAGGCATAGACTTGAACAGCCGTTTCGAAGTTGCACCGGGAATGAAAGATGTAACTCTATTAAAAAACTTCATTAAAGAATTAAGAAATCATGAATAAAATACAACAACTCTTTGAACGCAAACCGTCAGAGATACTTTCGATATATTTCACATGCGGTTATCCGCACCTTGATTCCACCGGCGATGTTGTAAGGGCTCTTGCTGCCGGAGGAATTGATATGATAGAAGTTGGAGTGCCGTTCTCCGACCCTATGGCAGACGGTCCTGTGATTCAGGAAAGTTCCACAATAGCTCTTCGCAACGGTATGACACTCGAATTGCTGCTGAATCAGATAGAGGAAGTGCGTGCGGAAGTCACTGATGTGCCATTGGTGCTGATGGGTTATCTTAACCCGATGATGCAGTATGGGATTGAACGTCTTTTTGTGAGATGCAAGGAGGTAGGTATTGATGCGCTTATCATTCCCGATCTGCCATTCCATGAATATATGCGTGATTTCAAGGAGCTTTGCCGTAAGTATGATCTCCCGATGATTATGCTTATAACTCCTGAGACAAGTGAGGAGCGTATACATCTGATAGATAAAAACTGTGACGGTTTTATTTATATGGTGTCAGCCGCTTCCACCACTGGCACTAAAGATAAATTCGGAGAACAGCAGCTTGATTATTTCCGAAAGGTGGATAGCCTCGGACTGGAGCATAAACGTCTGATAGGTTTCGGAATTTCAAATCCCACCACACTTCGGGAGGCATGGACATACTCGTCAGGGGCAATAATAGGATCTCTTTTCATCAAATGTCTCGCTAAAACATCTACTCCTACAGAAGCCGTGACGTCGCTTCGTGAGACAATCGGGTTATGAAATGAACTGATTTAATTACGCCAATTACATTTATCTGTAGTTGGCGTAATTACCTATTTGTTGTATGTGCTTATTGACGATGTATGGATTAGGCAAATATATAATTGGTCTTTTTGGGAAAAATTATGGTTAAATTGTGGATTGTGGGTAAAATTCGTTAATTTTGCAAATAGAAATACGAAACTTCATTTACGATGCGTTCTGAAAAAGAATTGTCCGGTGTGTCGCTATTGGGTAACACACACGTGAATTATCCTACACAATATGCTCCCGAGGTGTTAGAAACATTTATAAATAAACACCCTGACAATGAGTATCTTGTCACATTTACATGTCCTGAATTTACATCATTGTGCCCCAAGACCGGTCAACCTGATTTTGCAAAGATACTGATTTCATATATTCCTCGTGAGAGAATGGTTGAAAGTAAGAGCCTGAAACTTTATCTTTTCAGTTTCCGAAATCATGGCGATTTTCATGAGGATTGTGTCAACATAATTATGAAAGACCTCATAGCATTGATGGATCCCAAATATATCGAGGTGACAGGTCTCTTCACTCCACGTGGAGGTATAGCGATATATCCGTTTGCCAATTATGGTGATGCCGAGCATCAGGATTTGGTGAAGAGCAGATTGCTTGCATCGTTTCGAAATGACTTTTAAAAGGATAGAGGTATGGCAAAAGATGCATTATTAGTACTGTCAGGCGGTATGGATTCCACCACAATGCTCTGGGATTACGCCGATGATATAGCTGTGGCAGTTACATTCCAGTATGGCTCAAACCATAATAAGCGGGAGGCAGAATGTGCCCGTTGGAATTGCGAGAAACTTGGTATCGAGTGGATTGAAATAGATCTTTCATTCATGGGTGAATATTTTAAAAGTTCATTGCTCGAAGGGGCTGACGCTATACCCGAAGGGAACTATGATGATGAAAATATGCGTTCGACAGTGGTTCCGTTCCGCAATGGCATAATGCTTTCAGTTGCAGCCGGACTTGCCGAGAGTCGAGGGCTGAAAGCTGTGATGATAGCCAATCATTCAGGTGACCATGCCATATATCCAGACTGCCGTCCCGGTTTTATAAAAGCCATGGGGCAAGCTATAGGTGAGGGCACATACGAGCATCTTGAACTTCGTGCTCCCTATACAGGTCTTACCAAGGGTGAAATAGCCCTTAGAGGGAAGGAGCTTGGAGTGGATTACAGCCATACATACTCATGCTATAAGGGTGGCGAGCATCATTGCGGTAAATGTGGCACATGTGTGGAACGTAGGGAGGCATTGGAATTTGCAGGGATAACACTTGAAAATGACAGACAGAATGAACACAGCTCAGCCAACGAGAAAGAAACGTAAGCAACGTCGCCGGTTCAGCTGGCGAAAGACGTTATGTCTGTTCCTTCCGCTTTTCATGTTTATAGGTCTTTGCATCGTGATGTGTGTGCCTCATGAGAAGGAACATGACATTGAGAATACTCCTGTCTTAAAGCTTGGGAGGAATGCCACTGTGCATGACCTTGAGGTGGATACGGTCAGCCGGTATTTGCGTAAGCTTGACTCCATGCCTGAACCGACTAAACGTATAAAAGTAAATTATTTCGGAAATCTTCGCCCATTTTTTAACGACAGCAATTATATCCACTGGAATGAGGCTGAAAAAATAGGTATACAGCCATTGACCGATACACGGTCACATTGGCAGTTGAAGCGTCCGATAGTAAAGGTCACCACTAATCCGGATTTTTATCTTGACACATTGATATTTTCCCGTCCGTATCTCGTGCCCGAGGCTGCGGCTGCACTGCATGAGATAGGCCATCGTTTTCGTGACACACTTAATATGAGGGGTGGAGGTGATTATCGTATAAAGGTTACAAGTCTGCTTCGCACTCCGAAGACGGTTAAGCGGTTGCGCCGCCGTAACCGTAATGCGGTTGATTCATCAGTGCATCAGTTAGGGACAACTTTCGACATATCATACGCCTCATTTATAGCAAACTCAGCCGAGCATCCCCGCAGCATAGATGACCTTAAAGGTATCCTTGCAGAAGTGTTGAAAGCCATGCGTGAGGAGGGGAAGATACTTGTCAAATATGAGGTCGGACAACCATGTTTCCATATCACCGCATGTAAGCCTAAGACAACTAAGGTGGTAAAAAAGAAAAAATAAATTCAGATGGCAGAAAGTAGCGAGAATAAAAAAATTAAGAAAAAACGCCCTCTGTGGGTGAAAATATTAATAGGGTTGGGCATCACCCTATTGGCTATTGTCGTGCTTCTGCTTTCGGCAGTCACTGTGGCTGTGTGCTATCTGAAACCTGAACGCCTGACACCGCTTGTAAGTAAATATGCTAATGAATATTTAGATGCGGAAGTAGGGATTGACAGGGTAGAGTTGTCGTTCTGGCATACTTTCCCCCAGTTTGAACTGGATGTGAGGGGGCTTAATATAAAAAGTAATGCGCTTAGGGAGCTTCCTGATTCAGTGCGGGTGAAGCTTCCGGCATATTCTGATTCGTTGGTTTCAATCGACCATTTTAACGGAGCGATAGATATCCCAAAATTGTCAATAGGTGAAATTGCGATATATGACATATTGATAAATAAGCCGAAATTCAATATAGTACAGACTACGGATAAAGTGGCAAACTATGATATATTTCCATCGTCAGAAGAGGAAGAGGATAAAAGCTCCATGGGGGTAATGCCGTCTATATCTTTTGGCGAATTTGAGATAACCGGTGGAATGCCTGTGCGTTATTGCTCATTGCCTGATTCAACAGAGGTCACAGTCAACCTGTCGTCTACAAAATTGGCAGGTAAGGACGCTCCGGTCTATACAATGGAGATGACCGGTGCTACCGATGCCACTATCGCCAGCATGAAGATAGCAGATCTGCAATTTGGCATAGGTGGTGACGTAAGATGGTCGCAGTCAGAGCCTAAGAAAGTGGAGTTTGATAAATTCCGTATAAAGATAGGTAATATAATCACTGAAACTACAGCCGGAATTAATTTCGAGAATGATTTTGTGGTTGAGATGCTTAAGTTTAAGCTTCCGACCACCTCATTCAATGATATAGTAGCCGTAATACCTGAAAATATGCGGGGCGAGTTGGAGAATATAAAAACCGATCTCGCATTGTCAGCAAATCTGCAATTTACCAAGCCCTACAGGGTTGGAGTCGATACGATTCCCTCGTTTAATTTCGCTTTGGATATACCGGAATGTCATGGTTCATACGACCGATTAAATCTGAACCGATTGGAGCTACAGGCGAAAGGTGAGATAGTTGGCGATGATCTTGACAAGTCAAAGTTGGATGTGGAGCGACTGGTGGCTATAGGTGACGGAGTAGGTTTTGAATTGAAAGCGTCGGTAAGTGATATTATAACTGACCCGTCTGTAAACGGAGAGTTCCATGGCGGTGTGGAAATCCAGCGCTTACCCAAAAAACTTTTGAAAAAATTACCGCTCACTATGTCAGGAAGTCTCAGAGCTAATAGCAGTTTCGATTTCCGCAAGAGCTATTTTAATAAGACTGAGTTTCACCGCATACGTCTTACGGGAGATGCCTGTCTTAAAAATTTCCATGCATCCATGCCTGAACTTCCGGCAGATATATATGCGCATGACGTGGACTTAGACCTTGGAACCAATAGCCGATTCACACGTGGCGGGGTGAAGGTTGACTCGCTCCTCACCGCATCGCTTAAGATAGACACTATCTCGGTGATGGTGACAGGTATGGATCTTCAAGGTCGAGGTCTTAGCATGGGTGTGGGATGTCTTAACAGAGCATCAAGTTCAGACACGACCGTGATAAATCCGATAGGGGCTAACATACAAGCTGAACGTCTCGCATTTAAATCACAGCAGGATTCTATGAAGGTGCGGCTTCGTGATGCTTCCGTTAAGGCTTTGCTCAGGCGATTCAAAGGTGACAAGCGCAAGCCTCAGTTGGGCTTGGATGTTGTAGCCGGAAGTGTCATCTATGCCGACCGCCTATCTTTGGCATTATTGAGCGATGCCTCGGCTGATGTCACTGTATATCCGCAGATACGTAAATTGCCGCCTCGATTACAGGCACGAGTTGATTCCTTGAAGCAATTATATCCGGTACTACCTGCCGATTCGCTATACCGTCTTGCTTTCCGTGGCAGAGGTCGCCATCATAATGCGGTTCGTGACAGTGCTGCGATAGCCGAAGGTGAAATAATAGATATTGAAGTAGACAATTCGTTGAAATCCATCCTGCGTAAGTGGGGCGCAAACGGTGACTTAAATGCACGGCGTGTAGGTGTGTTCACACGCATGTTCCCTGTAAGGAATCGTATTTCAGACCTCAATGTGCGCTTCAATACCGATTCAATAATCATCAAGGACACTAAATATAAGGCAGGAAAGAGTGATTTCCTCATAAACGGTACTATAAGCAACATTTCAAGGGCGCTTACGTCTACATCCGGTAGACAGAGACTGATGGTGGATCTTGATTTGAAGAGTGATACCATTGACGTGAACGAAGTCTCGGCAGCGGTATTCGCCGGTGCTGCTTTCATGGAGAAAGACACGACAGGTGCGATTGCGCTTGTGCCGGAAGTGGCAGATGAAAAAGCCCTGCAAGCTTCCGTCGAAGCCTCTGCCGATACCATGGCGGTGTTGGTGATACCTTCTAACATTGAAGCTGCACTCAATATAAAGGCTTCGAATATAGTCTACTCCGATTTGGTGTTCCATGACTTTACCGGCTCGCTCAACATGTTTAACGGTGCATTGAATCTTAACCGCCTAACGGCTAATACGGATATCGGTTCCGTGGACTTGAATGCCCTTTACAATGCTCCCAACCGTCATGATGTATCGTTTGCATTTGGACTGCTTGTGAAGGATTTCCGTGTGGCGAAGTTCCTTGACCTTGTTCCGGCTATCGACTCGCTTATGCCGTTGCTCAATGATATTGACGGTATAATAAATGCTGACATCGCAGCCACCACTCAGATAGATTCGGCGATGAATATTGAAATCCCGACGCTGAAAGCTGCTGTGAAACTTGCCGGTGACAGCCTGAAAGTCATAGATGAAAAGACATTCCGCACCATTGGCAAATGGTTGATGTTTAAGCATAAGGAACATAATGTTATAGACAAAATGAGTGTCGAGATGATCATTGATAATTCTCAACTCCGTATGTTCCCGTTTATGTTCGACCTTGATCGTTACCGGCTCGGTGTGAGCGGCTATAATGATCTTGCCATGAACCTCAACTATCACGTGGCTGTGTTGAAATCGCCGTTGCCTTTCAAATTCGGAATAAATATTACCGGCAATGTCGATAAAATGAAGATACGACTCGGAAGAGCCAAATTCAATGAAAAGGAGATGGCTAAAACCGTTTCGATTGCCGACACCACACGTGTGAACCTTGTGAAGGAGATTCAGAATGTATTCCGCAGAGGTGTACGTAATTCTGCTGTTAGAAAACTTAATTTCGGCAATGTGGCTAAGGAGATAATCGAAGATGACGTTAAGGCAGACACTCTGTCGCACACCGATTCACTTTACTTTATCAAGGAAGGATTAATTCAAGCTCCCGATACTTTAAAAGTGAACCCTCAGCCCGTTGATAAAAAATCATCATCCAAGAAGAAAAAATGATTGACCAGATAACATACTCCGCAGAGATATTAGCTTTTCTTAAGCGTCATCACTATCGTCAGGTCGTCCCGAAGGCGGCATTGATTGATATGGACGGCACTCTCTATGATTCGATGAAAAATCATACCGCCTCATGGTATAGACTAATGACTGAAGCTGGCATAAAGTGTACCCGTGATGAATTTTATCTTTATGAAGGACGTACGGGTGCTTCCACTATCAATTACCTGATACAACGTGAGCTTGGGAGAGAAGCCACGCAGGAGGAGAAGGAGAATCTGTATAAAAAGAAGACAGTATATTTCAATCAGCTGCCACCTGTTGAGCCTATGCAGGGCGCACGAGAGATGGTTGAAGTGTTCAAAGAGGTTGGTATGCAGCGGGTACTTGTGACCGGATCGGGACAAAACAGTCTGCTCAGTCGTATTTCAACCGATTTCCCCGGTCTGTTTAGCGATGAACTAAAGGTGACCTCTCGTGATGTGCAGCATGGTAAACCTCATCCCGAACCGTTTATCAGAGCCATGCAACTTGCGCATGTCACTCCCTCGCAGTCTATCGTGGTGGAAAACGCTCCGCTTGGTGTGGAAGCAGGTGATCGTGCCGGTGCTTTTACTGTTGGTGTCACTACTGGACCTATCCCGCGAGAGGAAATGATTAAAGCCGGGGCGGCAATAGTGTTTGATTCTATGCCGGAGTTTGTACGTGCCCTTCCAACGTTGTTGTTATCACTTTTGACCGTAACTATTGATGATTAAAGATATGCAGAAGATACTATATACTAATAATGTAAGTGATGCTATAAAGGGTTTGGTTGACGAAATCAACCCTATCAGTGTACATATTATAACAGATGAGAATGTCGAGCGGGAAGTGTTGCCGAAACTCGCTTTGTCTTATCAGCGAATAGTGGTAAAGCCGGGTGATGAGCATAAGAATATAGAATCGCTCAGCTATATCTGGGGTAGTCTTATCGAGCAGGGTGCCACTCGCCATTCCTTAATAATAAATATAGGTGGTGGAGTAATTACCGATATGGGTGGATTTGCTGCCGCCTCGTATAAGCGTGGAGTAAGATTTATAAATGTCCCTACCACACTGCTGTCGGCAGTCGATGCCGCTGTGGGTGGTAAAACAGGTATAAATTTTGAAGGGTTTAAGAATGAAATAGGTGCATTTGCTCCTGCTGACGCAGTTGTTATTTCTACTATACTGTTTGAGACTCTGCCTCGTGAAGAGCTTTTGTCGGGATATGCTGAGATGATTAAACACGGATTGCTCTCATCGGCTCAGGAATATAATGAATTGCTGAATTTTAGTATCGTTGATGCCGATATGGCATCACTCCTGCCGCTTCTTGAAAAGAGTGTCAAGGTTAAGGAGCGAATAGTGGAGGAGGATCCGAAGGAACATGGCATACGTCGTGCGCTTAACCTTGGTCATACAGCAGGACATGCCTTTGAGGAATTTGCCCTTGAGCATGGGAAGCCGATACCTCACGGGTATGCTGTGGCATACGGTATGCTTGTGGAGATGATCATATCTCATTCATTGGAAGCTTACCCATCCGAGGAACTTTACCGTTATGCTGGATATTTGAAGGATAATGGCTATGGCACTCCCGATTTCAGCTGCAAGGACTATGACGCATTGGTTGAATATATGCGTCACGACAAGAAGAATATCACCCGTGACAGCATTAACTTCACACTCCTATCCGCTCCGGGTCATCCTCTGATTGACCGCACCGTGGGAGAAGAGGAAATCCATGCAGCTCTTGATATTTTCAGGGATCTATTGGGTATCTGATGCCTACAAGCGATAGCCAACGCTACAGTAAACGTTGAAGTTGTGGGCTGACGGCTTCACTATGCCTGATGATTTAGCCACATTTCTGAAACCTATGCGAGTGTTTACATTCACGGATATTTTGTCGTAAAATGTAAGTCCGGTGCCGAGGTGAAGACCCATGTCGAACTTCTCGTATGAGTTTATAAAGGCTTTATCGTCATCGAAATAATTAGCTTTAAACTTTTGTGTGGTGGTCATGAGCTGTCCGAGGTCATTGACCTTTGCATTATAGATTGTGGCTTTCTGCTTGCCGCCTGTGCCAAAAGCCATATACAGACCGCCGTCTGCGTTCCATTTCACACGTGAAGCGAGGTTAAATGTGAACGACATATAGACAGGTATATCTACATAGCGGTATGAATTGCGAATGAACACATTCGACACGTTGGGTGCGCCTTCCTGTGTCACAGCCATGTCCATCTTGTTTTTATTGTGCACATAGTTGAATTGTGTGCCAAGCCCGATGAAATTTGAGAAGTTAAATTTCACTCCGACACCTACACCGTAGGCAAATCCCATGGTGGAGTTAATGTCGGAAATTTCTTTATAGCAGCTTGAATAGTTGTTGGTGACGTATGAACCTCCAAACATAAGGTGGGCGTCAATATCAATGAAACTTGCAGGTTTGCCGTAGTCGATAAATGCCGGTGATTCGGCTTTTATGGCTAAAGGGGCAAGAAGCATCGAAGATATTATGGCAATGATGAATTTTTTCATAGCTGGGGGTATAAATTGTTTTATATTGATTTTAACGCATCAAAATTACTTTAAAATAGTGTCATGCGCAAATGAAAAATTAAAAATCGAACTGATTTAAACTTTTTATTTTTAAGATTTGATGCTATTTTCGAGATGAATTACCAGCTCGATGAGGGAGCTTAGCGAGCTAAGTGACCGAAGAGATGCTGATAATTCAGCCAAAAAGAGCTTCAAAGATTGAAAATATGGTAAATTTCAGCATTATTTTAACATTTTATAAAAAGTTTAAATCAGTTCATTAAGAAAAAGGTGCGATTTTTGTTGCACAATTGAATAATAATGCCTAATTTTGCATCACCAAAAACGAAACAACGGCTCCTTAGCTCAACTGAATAGAGCATCTGACTACGGATCAGAAGGTTACAGGTTTGAATCCTGTAGGAGTCACAAAGAAAGAGCTTCACTGATGTGAAGCTCTTTCTTATTTCTATTATGCAAATTGAATTGTCATTGCTTGTGATGTCTGAATCTGTGGAGGGAGCCTACAAGATGGTAATAGGCTGACACGCCGATTTGCTTGATGGGTTGGGCGAGAATCAGAACCATTACGGCACTGATGATAAGGATTACTCCCACCGCGGCTTTAAGAGTGAGGATTTCACCGAAGAGAGCAATACCGAATACCAATCCGGTAATTGGCTCTAAAGCGCCAAGTATAGATACTGCCACCGAACCCACATAGTGGATGGATATAGCCACTGTCATGAGTGAAATTATGGTCGGGAATATGGATAGACCCATCACGCAAGCCCATGCCACACCGTCGGATGGGACAGGCTGGAGGTCGGTGAAGAAGTTTAGCTGCACCATAAACACGGTGATGCCGAACAATAGGGAGTAGAAGGTTAATGTCGATCCTGACAATCTTTGTAGACGACTCTTGTTCACCATTACCATATATATTGCGTAGGAGAGAGATGAGAGTATCACCAGTATCACTCCTATGGCTGTCACATGTGCTCCCACGCCGGGGTTGCACAAGAATGCCACACCTCCAAGACAGAGCACTATTGACACAATGGTCATTATAGAGACTTTTTCTTTGAAAAAGAGCCATAATAGGAGGGCGATGAATACCGGTTCGACAAACAGGAGCGTCGAAGCTAATCCGACATCCATGTATTGGTATGACTCGAACAGCAATGCGGATGATAGGGCAAAGACTACGCCAAGTCCTATCATCATCGGTATCTCATGAAATTTCAAATAGAAACTTTCTTTTCGTATCAGCATTACTATGCCGAGTAGAATTGTGGCAAATGCGTAGCGATAGAAAAGCACGGAGGGTACTTCCATCCCTCTCTCATAGAGTGGTACAGCGAATAGAGGGTTTGTGCCGTAACTTACGGCTGCGATTGCGCCTAAGATATAGCCTTTTGTGGTGTTGGTCATTGCAACTGTGCTTATTTCTTCATGAATGGTTTCAGCAGGTCGTTAAGTTGGTCATATTCTACAAGAAATCCGTCATGACCGAAAGGTGATTGGATTTCTCCATAGACTGCTCCCGGTATCTTATCGCATAGATCTTTCATCTCCTTAGGGGGAAAGACTATATCTGTAGTCAATCCTATCACTATTGTCTTGGCTTTGATTGTTGAGAGTGCTTTGTTCATTCCGCCACGCCTGCGACCGACGTCGTGTGTGTCAAAGGCGTTCAGGATTGCGTAGTATGAGTATGCGTCAAATCGGCGACACAGTTTTTCACCCTGATATTGCTGATAACTTGCAGCTCGGTGTATGGCGGGCAGCTCTTCAGTGTCTTGCTGAGTAATATTATAGCCGTAATAACCTCTGTAGGACAGTAGACCTATGGCTCGCGCCGCAGCCAATCCCTTACGTCCGGCATCCGGACGTGGTTCGCCAAATGTTTTGTCTGCTTCTATGCACATGCGCTGTGTTTCATCGATGGCTATTGTCCACGGTGTTGCGATGGCATCGGTCGCCATAAGCGCAAGACGGGTGAAACGGTCAGGTTCCATCACTGCCCATTCGATAGCTTGAAATCCACCGACCGAACACCCCACAAGAGTGTCGATATGTCCGATACCCAGCGCATCTGCAAGCACCCGGTGGGCATTCACGATGTCACGTATGGTATACGGAGGAAAATCTTTGTAATAAGGCTTCCCTGTAGCAGGATTTTCATGTAGGGGAGCGGTGGTGCCGTAGGGCGAGCCGAGAATATTCGCACAGATTACAAAATGCTCTGCCGGATCAAGGAATTTGCCTGATTCCACTGTGTGGGGCCACCAGTCCTGAACATCGCTGTTGGCTGTAAGCGCATGACACACCCATACCACATTATCCCGGTTTTCGTTAAGAGTACCGTATGTGTGATATGCAATCCGTAAGGCTGGAAGTTCTCCGCCGAGTTCAAGTTGAAATGGAGAGTTATGCTGGTAAAACTGAATCATCGATAAATGGCTATTGTGAGTGCAAAGTTACACATTAAAATTCACATTATCGCATCTTTTTCGATGATTCATGCTTTAAGCTGTTGAGGAAATGTTTCTTTAAAATATCACATTGTATTTGTGCAGGAGGGTGAGGGGGTGGTAGGATTCTTTGGCGTAGCGGAGTCCGGGGTCGCCTACATCTTCCTGACGATTTATATAGAGTATCTCGGGATGGCGTTGTGTCATCATCTCGGCAAATAGCTTGTTGACAGTTTCGCCGGCTCCCGGTATCTTATGGTTCATTTTCTCGATATGCACATGCAATGTGTCAGTCAGCACTTCTCCGATGGTAAATGCCACGATGCCGTCGGTGGGCGTTGACAATACTGCACCCTCGAAAGGATAACGGCTGAGATTGTCAAGCACATGTTTAACCTGCTCGCGTTCGATGTCGGCAAGCGCCGGCTTGGAAAGCGGCAGATGTGTGGCGTCAAAAAATTCCTTGACGGCATGGACTTTATCGGCTGTCAATGGTTCGAATATGTAACCCGGATTGTCGGTGATGAAACGATTGACATGGTTGCGCTTCTTGCTGAGCTTTTTCCCTGAAAGTGTTGACAGAGCTTCGGCTGAATAGAGGTAATCGCTCCAATCTTCCAATTGCTCAACTTTAACTGCACCGAGTTCCTGCAGGATGGGGAGAGCTTCTTCCGGTACGGCGGAAAATTGTAGGCTCATGTGCCTACTGTCGCAGTAATCGGACAAAAGAGGGACCGACTCTTCCAACCCCATCTTGCCGACAGGGAGCGAAAAAGCCGGTCGAGTGACGTCATCTTCAGTCACACCTTTAATAAAAAGTGTGTCGTTGAAGATACAATATGTATAGTCGAAATAGTCGATCCACATGTATATACCTCCGATTGAGAAATCGCAAGTGCGGCTGGAGGTATTTCTGAGTATTGAGCGCAGAAATGGGATTGAGTCAAACGTGAAAGGTCTGAATCGTAACGGTGAATTTTTCCCGGCAGTAATAGTTGAAACCATGTACCTGCCTGTCTGGCGCGGTGTAATCATAAAAATTTGTTTATTTCAATTTGCTATAATAACACTTTGCGACAGGGGAGGGTTCAACTTAGTTACATCGCTCCGGGAGAACTATTATTGACGACCGTCTACAGCAACTTCACGATTGATTTTGGATACAAGACCCTGAAGCACCTTGCCCGGACCGAGTTCCACAAATTCAGTAGCGCCGTCAGCAATCATGTTCTGAACGCTCTGAGTCCAACGGACGGGAGCAGTGAGCTGAGCTACGAGATTTGTTTTGATTTCTGCGGGGTCAGTGTGGGGTTTTGCATCCACATTCTGATAAACAGGCACAGTAGGAGTATGGAATTCAGTCCTTTCAATGGCTTCGGCGAGTTCGGCACGTGCAGGCTCCATGCATGGAGAATGGAATGCGCCACCTACTTTAAGCTTGAGGGCACGTTTAGCACCGGCGGCTTTGAGCTGCTCGCAAGCGGCATCGATAGCCTCCTCTTCGCCGGATATAACTATCTGACCGGGGCAGTTATAGTTTGCGCATACTACCACGCCGGGAGTTGCTTCACAGATTTCCTCAACCTTCTCATCGGGGAGTGCAAGTACAGCAGCCATGGTTGACGGTTTTAGCTCACATGCTTTCTGCATAGCCTGAGCACGGGCAGAAACAAGACGGAGACCATCTTCGAAGCTGAGTGCGCCGGCTGCCACGAGTGCGGAGAATTCGCCGAGAGAGTGTCCCGCAACCATTGAAGGATTGAAGTCATCGCCGAGAGTCTTGGCAAGAATCACAGAGTGAAGGAATATGGCAGGTTGAGTTACCTTAGTCTGACGGAGATCTTCGTCAGTGCCGGCGAACATGAGGTCAGTGATGCGGAAACCGAGAATGTCGTTGGCTTTCTCAAACATCTCCTTAGCCACTGGATTGTTATCATAAAGGTCTTTGCCCATTCCTACGAACTGAGCGCCCTGACCGGGGAAAACAAATGCTTTCATATTTGTACTGTTTTTTGTGATATTTCAGTCAAAGAAGGTAGTTACACCCTCTAAATAATTTTTCAGAGTGCAAAGTTACGATTTTTTCACCAAACAGGGGATAATATCTTATGGAAAATCACTAACTTTGTGGTAATAAACCAAGCATCAACATTTTTTATTACTTTGAAATTCTGAAAATTATGATACCTTGTCTATTCAATATCGGCACCGGAGAAGTAATCATCATAGTGGTGGTGATACTCCTTTTATTCGGCGCAAAACGTATACCTGAACTTGCCCGCAGTATCGGTAAGGGTATAAATTCATTCAAGCAGGGAATGAATGAGGTCTCCACGGAGATTACTAATAATGCCCCGACCGACTCAAAGGCTGACTCAAAAAATTCATCCACAACACCTAAAGAAGAATCAGAAAAGTGACGACTTCCGGCGAAATGGGATTTTGGGACCATGCCGAGGTGCTGCGCGGGGTATTGCTTCGTGTGGCAGCTGTGGTTTTTGTCCTCATGATAGCATTTTTCGCTGCGATGCCGTATATTTTTGACAATATAATTCTTGCGCCGTGTCATGGCGACTTTGTGCTATACAGATTCTTGGATCAGATTTCATCTACCGGTATTCTTGGTGAAAGCAGCGGTAATGTCACCGATTTTAATGTTAGTCTGATAAATATTCAGCTCGCTTCACAATTTTTCATTCACATGACGAGCTCTTTTTGGCTCGCATTGATATTTTCATTCCCTATAATCATATATCTGTTATGGGGATTTATCGCCCCCGGGCTGTATGATAATGAGAAACGTGGAGTGAAGGGAGCGTTCCTCGCAGGAAATATAATGTTTTTCCTTGGTGTATGCGTGGGATATTTTCTCGTCTTTCCGCTTACATTGCGTTTCCTCGCCGACTATCAGCTGAGTGCGATGGTGCCAAATCAGATATCGTTAGATTCATACATGGATAACTTCATGGTTCTGATTTTAGTGATGGGGATTATTTTCGAGCTTCCATTGTTGGCATGGCTGCTGGGAAAGACCGGATTTTTGACAAGGGAATTATTTATAAGGTATCGTCGCCATGCGGTGGTGGCGTTGCTTATACTTTCTGCTGTGATAACGCCAACGGGCGATCCGTTTACTTTAATGGTTGTATTTCTCCCGATATATGTTCTGTGGGAAGTTTCAGCCTTTACAGTGCCGAGCCGCAAGACTGAGGATGGCGATATAGTCACAGCATTAAATCATTGATAACTATTAAAGAAATAAGGAATATGAATGTCGGAATAATAGTGGCAATGGGGAAAGAGCTGAATCTCATCCTTCCTTTGCTTGAACAACACGCCACAGAGATTAAGAATAACACGGTTTTTCATACCGGGATTGTGAACGGCAACCATATAGCATTGATGCAATGCGGGATAGGTAAGGTCAATGCCGCAATAGGAGCGGCAACTCTGATAGATTCATTCAATCCTTCGCTTGTCATTAATACCGGTGTTGCAGCAGGTACCGGAGATGATGTGGCTGTTATGGATATAGTGGTGGCTGACAATGTGGCTCACCATGACTTTTGGTGTATAGGTGAGGAGTGGGGGCAAGTACCCGGATGTCCGCGCCTTTTCGAGACACAATCATTTGAGGTTGACTATTCCGACCCCTCAATCAAGCAAGGTCTTATTGTGTCGGGCGAGAAATTCATAGAGAGTAAGCAGGAAGTAGATGTGATTCGTTCGCATTTCCCTCAGGCTATGGCAGTTGATATGGAATCGGCAGCCATTGCGCAAGTGTGCCATATAAAGGATGTTCCATTCTTTTGTATGAGAGTTATCAGCGACACCCCATGGTGCAGCCATGATAATTCACGCCAGTATGAGGACTTCTGGGAAGCTGCTCCATGCCATTCATTTGACTTGCTTCGCCGTGTGTTAAACAGTATTTGATAAGCTTTTGTAATGGAAAAGATACCGAGTTTTACAATCAACCACGAAATATTAAAGCGTGGGGTGTATGTGTCACGTAAGGATGTCACACCATCGGGCGACGTGATAACCACCTTTGATGTGCGCATGACGGAACCTAACCGTCAGTCGGCTTTGTCGCCAAAAGCGTTACATGCCATGGAACACCTCGCAGCTACATTTCTGCGTAATCATCCCAAATGGAAATCCCGAATAATATATTGGGGACCTATGGGCTGTTGCACTGGAAATTACATGCTTGTGCAGGGCGATCTGACATCACGTGACATACTTCCTTTGGTAAAGGAGACAATGGAATTTGTCGCAGGTTATGAAGGTGAAATTCCGGGTGCCACACCAAGGGATTGTGGCAATTATTCGTTCATGGACTTGAAGGCAGCCCGTGAGGCAGCCCGTAGCTATATAGATGAGGTGCTTGACCGCATCACCGATGAGAATCTTGAATATAAATGAAAGATTTAAAAGGAATAAAAGGCAAATATTACATAGCAAAGCTCATAGAAGAGGGTGAGCATGAACATCAGGACTTCAAATTCGCAATTTCCGATGCACGTAAGATAGCCAGAAGCCTGTCGGCGTTTGCCAATAATGATGGCGGACGCCTTTTGGTTGGCGTGAAGGATAACGGAGTGATAGCCGGAGTAAGGAATGAGGAGGATATATATGTGATAGAACAGGCTGCACAGATGTATTGCCGTCCCGAACAGGAAATAAATGTCACGGCGTTCAAATGTGAGGGCGGTTTGACTGTGTTCCGCATAGAAATTGCACGTTCGGCAGTGCGTCCTGTCACCGTGCATGAGACCGATGGCTCATGGAAGGCTTATTACAGGGTAAAGGATGAAAATATAGCCGCACCTGATCTGATGGTAAGAGCATGGAGGCGAGCTACAAAAAGTGAGGGGACACTTTTGACTCTTAACGATGCTGAAAAACTATTGCTTGAACTTGCGGAGAACAACCCCGTAAGATTAGAAGATTTCATGGTCTCGGCGCATGTGTCGAGGGCAATGGCTGAGGAGATGGTGATACGTCTGCATGTCATGGGTATGCTGGATTTCAAATATGACGGTGAGCGGTTCAATCTGATCGCCCTTTGAAAAACATATATCAGGCTTCGTTTTCCCCAATTCAAATTTTTACATTATGTATAAAAAGCGCAGAAGGATAGTCTCGCGACTCTCCTTCTGCTTCAAATACACAATTATCTATAAAACAACTATTTAATTTCTATGGCTACTTGCCATAAATATCTTGAATTTTAAAACTTGATTCAGTATTCTTAATCTGATACAAATTTATGAAAAAAATATCAATTTATCACTGAATACGCGCTTTTATTGCTTCAGTTTCTTTTTCGTAGCCGGGTTTAGCGAGTAATGCAAACATGTTGCGCTTGTAAGCTTCAACGCCGGGCTGGTTGAACGGATTCACGCCAAGGATGTAACCGCTGATACCGCAAGCCTTTTCAAAGAAGTAGATGAGCTGACCGAGGTATTTTTCCTCAAGTGCCGGAAGGGTGATGAGGATGTTGGGCACACCACCGTCAACGTGGGCAAGACGGGTTCCGAGTTCAGCCATCTTGTTAACTTCGTCAACATGTTTGCCGGCGATATAGTTAAGACCGTCGAGGTTGGCTTCATCAGATGGGATAAGCTTTTCGTGTTTTGTTTCCTGAACTGATATTACAGTTTCGAATATAGTGCGTTCACCTTCCTGGATCCACTGACCCATTGAGTGGAGGTCGGTTGAGTTGTCAACAGCGGTGGGGAATATGCCAAGGTGATCCTTACCTTCGCTTTCGCCATAAAGCTGTTTCCACCATTCTCCGAAGTAATGAAGTTTAGGATTGTAGTTCACAAGTATCTCTGTCTTTTTACCGGCAGCGTATAGCGCATTTCTTGTTTCGGCATAGAGATATGCGGGGTTCTGAGCGTCGGCAGCGTTGGTGTTCTTTTCCATTTCTGCTGCGCCATCAATCATGGCACGGATATCGAAACCTGCAACAGCGATGGGAAGCAAACCTACAGGGGTGAGCACAGAGAAACGACCACCAACATTGTCAGCAATGACAAATGTCTTGTATCCTTCCTCGTTGGCAAGGCGACGAAGAGCTCCGCGCTGAGCATCGGTTATAGCTACAATGCGTTTGCGAGCTTCTTCCAGACCGAGTTGGCGTTCAAGCTGCTCTTTCAACAGACGGAATGCAATGGCGGGTTCAGTGGTAGTACCGCTCTTGGAAATAACGATGATACCGAAACGTTTGTCCTTAAGGTAGTCCTGAAGTTCAAAGAGGTAATCCTCGCCAATGTTTTGTCCTGCAAACAGAACTTTAGGTTCTCCTTGCACGCCGGGACGATAAGCTGCGAAGCTATCGCTGAGTGCTTCAATCACAGCCTTTGCGCCAAGATAGCTACCACCAATACCGATAGCGACAACTGTGTCGCAAGATGCACGGAGTGCTTCGGCGGTTGCCACGATGTCATCAAGCAATGCATCGGTTGTTTCGGTGGGAAGGTTTACCCAGCCAAGGAAGTCATTGCCGGCACCTGTTCCGTTGAGAACTTTGTCAAGAGCTTCAGTTGCTTTATTGTCAAGCTTACTAATCTCTTCGTGGCTCACTGTTGAGAGCACGTCTTTGATACCAACGTTTATAGTTTTCATCGTTTTATTGTTTTGTAAGTTTTTGTTAGTCTTTTAGGTATAGATTAATTGTCAAATGAACCACTTGCCAAGAGAACGGATAGACCGTTCGGCATTGGCATGGCGGTAAAGAATATCATACACGGCGTCGAGTATAGGCATCTCGATACCATATTCTTTGTTTATCTCTTTTATGCATTTAGTGCCGTAGTATCCTTCCGCAGTCTGCTCCATTTCCATTCTTGCAGTCGATACGGAGTATCCCTTTCCGATTATTGATCCGAAATTGTGGTTTCGGGAGAATCGGGAATATGCGGTGACAAGGAGGTCGCCAAGATAAACCGAGTCACAGATACATCTGGGGCGAGGGCAGACTTCGTCTATGAAGCGTTCCATCTCACGGATGGCGTTGCTGACCAGCATGGCGAGGAAATTGTCTCCACCTTTCATTCCGTGGATAATACCGGCGGCGATTGAATAGACATTTTTAAGCACTGCCGCATATTCTATCCCTTCGACATCGCTGGAGGTTATGGTGCGGGTGTTAGGTGCTGAAAGCTTGCTCCCGAACTCCTCCGCATTGCAGATATTATGGCATCCGACAGTTAAAAAACTCGGACGGTCAAGAGCTACCTCCTCAGCATGGCAGGGACCGGCAACGACTATTATCTTGTCTTTGTCAACGCCAAAGCGGCGAACCATGAAGTCCGAGATAATCTCATTGTCACCGGGCACGATACCTTTTACGGCTGAGACAATGCATTTGTTTGATATATCAACCTGTATCTTATTTATATGGGTCTTGAAATAGGGAGAAGGCATGACGAGGAGGAGTGTGTCAGTCTGAGAGCATACATAATTTATGTCGCTCGAAAATTCAATTCGTGAGACATCAAACTGTACGTCGGTCAGGTATGCCGGATTGTGTCCCAGACGTTTGAAATCGTCGATGCGGTCATCACGGCGCATGTACCATAGAATGGAGTCGCAATTGCGCAACAAGAGCTTGGCGAGAGCTGTAGCCCAACTGCCGCCACCCATAACTGCTATTTTTTTGAAATTCATGGTCAATGCGAACTGATGAGGTTCTTGTGTTTGAGGTTAAATTATTATTTTCGGATTCATCATGCCTCGGGAGCGGCAGCGGTGATCCATTGCTCTACTTCTTCGACAGTGGGATTTTTGAATCCGAGTTTATATTTTTTGTTAATACCGCAAAGCTCCTGATGGAGTTTTCCGGCTGTTTGGGTGCCAAGGAGTTCCACAGTGTAGACACCGGCTTTATAAAGAGGTGCTACCCATTCGGACGCAATCCCTAAAGCTGTGAAGGCTTCCTCTTTGTCGCGACGCTGAGTCTTTTCCGGACGCATCTGCGGGAAGAAGAGAACTTCCTGAATGGTGGTTTGTCCGGTCATCAGCATCACGAGGCGGTCCATACCGATACCCATACCTGATGTTGGGGGCATACCGTATTCAAGTGCGCGAATGAAGTCCTGATCGATGATCATGGCTTCGTCGTCACCCTTCTCGCCAAGTTTCATCTGTTCTACAAAACGTTCGTACTGGTCGATCGGGTCATTGAGTTCCGAGTATGCGTTAGCAAGCTCCTTGCCATTGACCATGAGTTCGAAACGTTCGGTAAGTTCCGGGTTATTGCGGTGACGCTTTGTGAGCGGTGACATTTCTATCGGGTAATCGATGATGAAAGTCGGCTGTATGTAAAGACCTTCGCATTTCTCACCGAAAATTTCATCGATAAGCTTTCCTTTACCCATCGAATCATCCACTTCTATGCCAAGGCTTTTTGCAGTCTCACGGAGCTGAGCCTCATCCATGCCTGAAATGTCGATGCCGGTATGTTCTTTAATTGCGTCAATCATGGTGACACGTTTATACGGCGCTTTGAAATCTATCTCGTTGTCGCCGACCTTAACCTTAGTGGTACCGTTGACATCAAGACATATTTTCTCAAGCATTTTTTCAGTGAACGCCATCATCCAGTTGTAGTCCTTGTAGGCTACATATATTTCCATACAGGTAAACTCAGGATTATGGGTGCGGTCCATACCTTCGTTGCGGAAATTCTTGGAGAATTCATATACGCCTTCGAAACCGCCTACGATAAGACGTTTGAGATACAACTCATCGGCAATACGGAGGTACAAGGGTATGTCAAGAGCGTTATGGTGGGTAATGAACGGACGGGCAGCCGCACCACCGGGTATAGATTGGAGTATCGGTGTCTCCACTTCCATGTATCCGGCATTGTTGAAATACTCACGCATAGAAGTGTATACCTTGTTACGCTTGATGAAGATATCTTTTACTCCATCATTGACAACGAGGTCAACATAGCGGCGGCGATAACGCAACTCCGGATCGTCGAAAGCATCGTAGGTCACACCGTCTTTTACCTTAACAATAGGTAGGGGCCGCAGTGATTTGCTGAGGACTGTCAGCTCTTGAGCATGTACGGAAATTTCACCTGTCTGGGTGCGGAACACATATCCTTTTACTCCAACGAAGTCACCAATGTCGAGAAGCTTCTTGAACACTACATTATATAGATCCTTGTCTTCTCCCGGACAGATTTCATCACGGTTGACATATACCTGTATGCGTCCGTGGGAATCCTGAAGTTCCATGAATGAAGCCTTGCCCATGATGCGGCGCCCCATGATACGACCGGCAACTGACACTTCCCTTACGGGAGCTTCGTCGGCAAATGTTTCTTTTATTTCATCTGTATAACCGGTGACCGTGAATTCTGCAGCGGGATATGGCTCGATACCCCTCTTACGCATTTCATCAAGACTTCCGCGTCTAACTATTTCTTGTTCGCTTAATTCAAGAACATTCATTTTTCCTATCTGAATATTGGTTGTTTTAACGTAGTTGGAGATTTAAGTGCAAAATTAAGCAAATTATCTCAATCAAACGCAAAATTTATGTGTAAAACTTAGTTAATATGTCAAGGGGTGACTTTGTGAATATAAGCCACCCCTTAAAATAAAAATAGTTTTGTGATCGCCCTGCATCAGGCATTTTATTCATAGCATTCTATCTGATGAAGTAATGCTATAATGTGTTATTCCTCAGTGACAGGTTCGAATTCGTCTTTACCTACACCGCAAACCGGGCAAACCCAATCATCTGGAAGGTCGGCGAACGATGTTCCGGGTTCAATACCATTATCAGGATCACCGATAGCGGGGTCATATACCCAATCGCAAACTGTACAAATATATTTCTCCATAATATTATGTGGTTATGTGAATAAAAATCTCGTTTAATTAACGTAATTAACATATATATGGTTCATGAAAAATGTCTGTTCCGTTTTTTGGATATAAAGTGTCATTTTCGAGCTGTTTTCAGTAAGATGTCTGAGACTTCAGATTGAATTAAACATTTTATAAAATGTCAAACTATGTCTACGCTGAAAGCATGTTACTCGGGCTTTCCATTGATGCTATTTCAAGATGCCTGAGGAAGCTGAACCTGAAATTTGAGGTTCATTATCACGTCCCACTTTCTTGCCGAAACCGAAAGTATAGGTGGCTGAGATTTTCACTAATGCGTGAGAATTTCCGTTTATCAGAGTCTCATCGGTACTATAGTATTTGCTGTTCATCACTCGGTTAGCATTTCTCCAATTCCATCTGCCGATATTCATAATAAGTGCAGATATGTTCCAATTGGATTTTGACCAGCCTGCTCTTAAGTAATATTTATCTTTATCTCTTTGCCATAAACCATTCATCATGCCATCCCATGAGCCGACGGTAGAAACGTATGTCAGTCCGAAGTTCCAATTCTTGAGATAGTAAGTCATCTGAAGAGTATAGTAAACATGGAAATGATTTACGTTATACGGTCTGCCATTGTGATTGAACAGTTGGCTGAGATTGCCTGTCAGCACTAAAGATCTGCCAAAGAAACGTGCCGTTCCCTTAATACCATACATGCCTTGTGCGTATGATCCCATCGGTTGTTTTATGGTTCGTATCACGCCATTGCCGTCAGCTTCGTAATCGTACGCATAACGGTCTTTCACAATCCAGCCCCAGCCATAAGCACTTAAATTATATCTATTGTTTGGAATCCATGTATATGAGAAATCAAAATCACAGCTCTTTGCCGGGAAAAGATTCGGATTACCGGTATATTTGAGGAATGGAGATGCTGTTATCACTTGGTCGCTCTTGAAGTTAGGTGACGGCAACCATGACTCATATTGGAATATTGCCGAGATAGAATGTCGGCGGGTAGGAGCATAATGGATTGAAACATCGAATGAAGGTGCGTTACGTCGGTCAACCATAGTGCCGAATTGCAGTCTGTCCCAGTCCCAGCCCAAAACTATATGTCCGCGAACTTTATTAACGGAGAGTTCATAATTTACGCCAAATCCCATGCGGGAAGACTTGGCACGATCCAAAGCACTTGTCGAACCGGAATATAATGTGCGATTATATTGATAAGAACCTTTTACAAGTCCCAAAATGCTGCCGAATTCTCCAAAATCATGCTTGAACTTCAAATCACCGGAGAGAGAATTAGTGTTGTCAGTTGCTGAATTTTGGATTGATGAATATCCGGTTTCCTTGTAATCGCTACTTTGTTCTGTATGCGAAAAACTATATTTCGGTGTGAAAGTAATTGAATTGCTCTTCGGGAGGATAAAGAAGTAATACCCGTTGTAAGATATAAATTTAGAGAAATTGTCGGATGAGGAAGAGTATTCAGAGGAGGGATATGCATTGTTGGTATAACGTACTGTACCGTTTTGAACAGTGTTGGGCTGACGGTCAAGATTACTGTTAATCAATGTCGAGGCTTGCACCTTGTCTGAATTATAGGTTGCCTTGAATATCAGGTAGTAGTTGTTGCGATGGCGTTTGGAAGATTCCAGTTCAGAGATGCGCTCGAATTGTTCCACGGTTCCGTCATCCTGAGGCAGACGGAAAGTTTCAGTCATATCCGACCCGGTATGCGACGAACCATTGTTATAAGCCGAACCCATAAGGTCGTATGTCATACGCTTGTACTGCATACGCACATTGCCAATCATCTGCTCCTGATGTCCGTTAAGGAATGTGCCGAAGCCGTATGCTTTAGCATAGCCGCCATACTCATATTGTTGCATTATGAAATTGATCACATACGGATTACCTTGCAAACGAGGGTCGGACGGGTATTCAAGATATTCCACACGTTTCACATCGCTCACACGCATCGCTAGCAAATCATTTTCTGACGCCGGAAGATAGTCAATGAATACTGCTACCGGTTTACCACCATTTGTGACAATTGATTTTCCCGAAATAAGACCCAGTTGGGGTATAGCCATGTGGTTAAGCAGATCGGTGCCTGACTGAGAGGCATTTTTTTGAGTAGCAGTCGGCAGATACACCGATTTATCGGAATATAGGCGAGCATTGTCAGCTTCTACCGTTACTTGTCCTAAGGAGAAAGCTTGTTCTTCCATGATTATTGTACCCATGGAAAAAGCATCAAATCTCTTTACCTTTGTCTTATAGCCGAGACAAGATAGCTTTCCTATTACTCCTTGACGGTCGCAAGGTATGGAGAATCTGCCGGTTTCATCTGTGATACCGTAAGTTATGACAGTTGAATCCTTCGGCGCAAGCAACATTACTGTCGCTGCAATGACAGGCTCGTTGTCACTGCCGATGGCACGACCGGTATAGGTGAATTTGCCATGCTGCAAGGCTTCAATATAGTAGCCATCACCTTTTTTGACGATTGTGATCGGATTTAGACCTATTGTGTGGCGCAATGCGTCGTATGGGTCGTCAGTATGGATTCTTGCGGAAGTCCTGTAGTTGTCAAGTTCCTTATAGATGAAGGAGATGTTAACCTCCGGATGGTCTTTGCTTATTCTGACAATAGCTTCCGATATTGGAGTATTGTTGAACGAATATGTATACCCGTAAGCTACGGCTGAAAAGAATGTCATCACTGCCATCATTAGGGTCAGGATGATTTTCTTGCCATTCAAGTGATAGATCAATAACATTTTCAGTCAATGTTTAAGATGTTGCCGTTTTGTGTGATGTTAATCTGCTCGAATGTGTTGAGCTGTTCCACAACTTCATTTAGTGGTAACGAGGGGTCGAGTTTGTAGTAAAGATGCAACGATGCAGCTTCACTGTTGTTGAACTTGACTTCGACACCGTATGCCACTGCGACCTCATTCATAATTTTCTCGAGCGATTCATTCTCAAACATGACGGGTGTCAAGGAGACGTTGGCAGTATCGCTTCGCATGGCTATAGTATCTGTTGCGATGACTCCAGCAGATGACGCAACCGGTTCGTCGTTAGCAATCGGGGTGGGTTTATGGTCGATTACTGCCACGGTGACTGCTATCCCGGCGGCAACAGCTGCGATAGATGTGCCAATTATGGCTGCGATTGAAGCGGCACGGCTGCCAAACCACGGGAATGAACGCCGGTGAGGATGTAGGTTATGTTTCTCCGAGAATTTTTCCCACTCGGCATCTACATCTATTTCTTTGTCAGCTTCTACGGCTGAATCTGTGTTGCATAGCAGATTATAAATCTCTCTGACCTCTCTGTCCGACAAGATTTCAGCCAACTGTTCCGATGTATAATTGTCGGGATGCTCGATAATATCAAGCGCAAGTTCGTATTTATCCATTTTCGTTGAGTTTTTGGCGGATGATTTTTAACGCATGACTAAGATGGCGATAGACAGCAGTCTCACTTATACCCATAGCGACTGCGATTTTGGCAAACGGCATACCGTCGTTGAATCGAAGTCCCATGATGCGCCGGGCTTGCGGAGAGATATCCGACTTTATAAGGCTATAAATTCTTGTAATGGTTTCCTCATCAGGCGAATCCTCAGCGTCATATTCTTCATTGTCAAGAAAATAGCGGTTAGCAATGCGCTGATGAATCTCGCAGTCGCGGATATGGTTCAGGCAACGGTTTCTGACCGCTTTAAGAAGATAACCTCCGGTAACAAGTAAGTTCGGAGTGCTGTCGAGCAACGATGCGAATACGTCGTGAACAATATCACACGCAAGGTCATCATCGTGCAGGAGTGCCACTGCCAACCGGCGCATCGGTGCGTAATGGGCTTTGAAAAGCTGCTCTATGTCATTTCTATTTGTCATACACTAATAAGACACACAACATCCGCAAAACTCAACCTACGAAAGAAAAAATTTTTGAAAAAATTTCATATAAAAGTGCAATTCCCTTAGAGACAGCAAAATTACTACAAATTCTGCTAAAACCATTACATCCCTCGTCCGACTGTTTGGAATATAGGCTCAGAATATTTATATCATGACGACGCCTTGAAATTGAAGATTGGACGAATGATTGTGTCAATGGAGACATCACATGCTTCAATCAGAACCTTAAAAGAAAAACTCAAGCAAGTAAACTGCATTCAAAAATTTTGTGTTTAACTTTCGTAGGTCAGTATATTATTTTGACGCAGCCTATGTTGTGTTTGATTGGAAATATCGATATTCTTTTAATAATTGAAGTAATAAATATGCAAGAATGATTATGAAAAAATATATGCCGCTTTATTTTATATTATCAAATTCTAAACTGGTTAGAGGAGGTGATGGCGAAGTCCTATCGCATGATGAATTAATGAAACTATAAGTTTCTATAACATGTTAAACGGTTCGAGGTATTCTACATTTATTCTAAGAGGTGAATCGAATGAAAATCTAAGAGGTCAATATAATTTTGATGCGAATACTCCTGATTTATTGTCGCAGTGTATGTTCATGACAGGTGAAAAAGGCAGAATGTGTTGGAATGAAAAGACATTCCTTAATCCGGACGATGTTTCGTCAGAAAATTTTAAATTAATATGTGATTTATTATATAGGCTTATTACTGAGGGACTTGAAAGGGGCGGAAATAATAGGTTGCAAAAAATGAAAGATTTTGAATTACGAAATCAGGATTTTTGTAATGCGTTCAGAGAAGTGAAAAACATAATTTACTTATATAAAAAACTGTCTGTAAGAGATAGACGTAAAGTGAATATTTACTATCTGTCAATTGCCCATACGATCAATAGTTATAGATACAAAAAAGTTTCAAGTTTTGTGTCTGTTACCACCGATTTTAAGACAGCAAATCAGTTTGCGCAGGATGTGATTATTTATGGATGGGTACCCCAAAATATTATATATCGTAATACACTGAGTATTTTTAGTTCAATAGAATATGTAATCACTGATAATAAATCGAGTATAAAGCAATTAGGACTTCCTTATTGTGCTATGCCGGTATATCCTGATCAAAAGGAAATATCATTACGATGTGGCTTGCTTCCTCATTTCATTATCGGGTTTAAAATTGATAAAAAGTTCTATGTGAATCCTGCAATCTTTGTTACAATGAATAAGATGGAAGAGATGAACTCGTTTCGAACGCTATGCTCATTCAGAAAAAAACATGATTCTTGGAGGATTACATGTGGATCAAACTAATTTTGATGAATTTTGCCGAAAAACGAATTTTAAACGATATTATACATACGATGGCTATGCCTATAATTTGCATAGTTTATAATATGCAATAAAATCCGGGATAACAGATTGTAGGATTATTTAACTTATATGTGCCGCTTAATTGCCCATTATGACGCTAATTTTGTGAATGAAAGTCATATTGGCTTTCCTCGTAATTTATTAATATGCTCCGATATGTTTTTCTTCATTGTATTTCTTTGCGTTTTATGTTGGCTTGGTCCCGCACTCAAAAATGGTGCAGACATCAAATAGTGATCATAAAAATGATACAACAATTACCGGTATAGTTCTTTGGGCAATCTCCTTTTAATAGATTTGGACAGTTGCTGAAAAGTAAGCCTCAGAACCTGCCGGTGCTGAGGCGTTGTCGTGTTTATATGGTGTATATTTGTGTTGCCGAGACCTATTTAAGGCTTTGCATGATAAGAGAATTTGCCTTGTCAACTACGGACGTGTCGAGGCTTGCCAGATAGATTTGGGTTGTCGCTTCCGAGTCATGTCCCAATCCCTCGCTGATTACGGAGATTGGGATACCCTTCGCTTTGGCTGCTGAAGCCCAGCTATGGCGTGCCACGTACAGGGTGAGGGGAATGTTTATTCCCACTTTCGCTGCAAGCTTTTTCAGGTTGTAGTTTATGTTGTAGCCGACATTGCGGTAAGTATACCGCTCGACTGTTCCGGGATTCCTAATTATGGGGAGGAGGTAGTCCGTGGCATTTTCCGGATATTTGTCAAGGATAATCTGCATCTCGTCAGTCCATTCTATGATTAGTTGCTGTCCGGTCTTGTGTCGGCGGTATGTCACGCTTCCATTTTTGAGGTCGGTCTTTTTCAGGAACGCCATGTCGATGAAACTCATCCCCCTGAGATAGAAACTCATGAGGAACATGTCACGGGCATAGTCAAGCGAGGGTCTTAGCGTCAATTCCAACATTTTGATTCTCTTTATCATAGCCAACGGCAATGCACGTTTGACCGTCTTATCCACACCTGTATATACTTTACGGAACGGATTGCGATTCTCGATTATGTCATCTTCAACCGCACGATTATAGACCGCCCGGAGTATGCGGGTATAGAATGATATCGTATTTGGCGCAACGCCACGACTTTTATGCCAAGCCTCATACGCTTCCATTATCTCCGAGGTAATGCAATCGAGCATTATGTCCTCGTCCTTACAGTTATCTTCTTTAGACGCATGGCTTGCCAAAAACTTCTTGAAACTGTTGAGTGTGGATTTGTAAGTCTCGGAAGTCCTGACCTTGCCGTTCTGTTTTAGTCTTGCTATGATGCTCTCCATGAAGTTAAACAGAGAGTATTCTTGCGCATAGCGGTTGAACTCGTCTATTATATCATCGACGGTGTAGGTCAGACCGTTAGCATCCAGTCTGCGGTCGATCTTCGTCAACCGTTCGATATCCCAGCGGATACGCTCACGTATTGAGAGGATGAACGATTTACGCTCGCTTTTCTGAGATGTGGTTACTATCGAGCGTGACTCGTCCCACTCGGTAGGGAATACTTTGTAATCGGAAAGGAGTTGTCGCACCTTCCTTTCATGGATAATCTGGTAATAGATGATGCCCTCTTGGTCAGCGACAATAGAGGGGCGGAATTTTACTTTTATCGAAGCCATTGGTGTCTTATTTTTGTTGGAATAAAGATAAGACAAAGGGATGCATCCTGAAAAAGAGCGCATCCCCTCATTGGCTGATTTCAGACTCTTTCTTGCCGAGTCCATTGGCAAGATCCTTCTGTTTAAGACCCTTTTCGTCTAATATGTTGTGAATCATGTACAATAAGAGAAAAGACAGGTCAACGCGCCTAAGGACTTCCGGTGAAACTTTAGCCCGGCGAGCCTCTATGATGCTACTTCTTTTCATCGCAGGTAAAATTTAGGTTCCCTATAATATCCTTATTCATCCACATTCACCATAATGTATATAATAAGAAAATCCTGCAACTCAGCGAATTGCAGGATTATTCATTGTCTTTCATCAGACTTTGGTGGAGCTGGAGGGATTTGAACCCTCGTCCAAACGTGGAACTAATGAGCTTTCTACATGCTTAGTTTCTACTTGGTTTTCGTGTTGAGACAGGCAAGAAACCACCAATCTCAACCTTATCCTCTAAGTGTCTCGGCGAGTCGCGAGGCTTTCGTCGCCATATTTCCGATTTAACTGCACCACCGGGTCGATCCGTCTCGGAAAAAGGACAATCGGGTGATGTCTCGTTTCCGCAACTGTTGCGGAAATAAAGTTAATCTACTGTACTTCGATTAAGCAGCGAGAGCGTAGTTGTTTTCGCCATTTGAAATTTTGATGTCCCTGATTTAAGAGCGTAGCCATCATTGCTCTGCATGCTTACTCACCACCTCTACACGCTGTCAAAACCGGTCAGCCCCGTTGGGTTGTGAATAGGGTTGCAAAATTACAACATTTCATCGTAACGAGATGAAATAAATTTGCAATTTAAATTTATTTAACATTCTGCGAGTGCGATTCAATCATAAATGCTCTCGTTTTAGCCATGAGAATATATATCGATATAACGGGGCTCTTACTTCAGGGCGTGAGAGTACAAGATCGTGTAACCCTTCCATGACTTTCACACATGTAACATCGGGACCCAATTCGGCGCCATATTTTTTTATGTCTTTTACGTCAAGCACGGCATCGCCATGGTTGAATTTTTCTTCCCAGCCATCTCCGTCCACGCTATTTGACGAATACATGAGCAAAATCGGGATGCGTATGTCTGCCTTACCGTCACGCAAGCTTTTTTGAGCAAGATTTATTGCACGTACCCATCCTGCCGTCACGTCGGGCGATTGTTCGAGTTTCCAATCGGTGTTATACCCCCATTCTCCATGATGCGCCTTTAACAGGCTTTCGGAGTAGGCGGTTGATTTCCCTTGCGAGATTTTCATGTTGGGGAATACTTTGCCTAATGCGCTCACTGCCCATACGAATTTTTCCATCACCCCAAGGTTCCAATCAAGGAACGGACTATTGAGTATCAGCCCTTTGATTATTTCTGGTCGTTTATCATTCAGGTAGCATGATACGGTAAGCCCTCCGGTGGAATGCCCCATGAGTATGATTTCCCTTAGCCCGGTGGCTTTCATTACAGCCACAGCTGAGTCTATGTCGGCAAAGTATTCATTGATATTCCTAAGCTCAAACTTCTTTTGCCCGGGAAGTATCGACCGTCCATACTTTCTGAGATCCACAGCATAGAAATCATATCCGTGCTCCACGAACTTATCTCCCATCTCGCTTTGGAAAAAATAGTCATTAAAGCCATGCACATACAGCACACCCTTAAGGTTATGTAGCGAGTCGGGAGCGAGTTTGCGGATTATGGTTGAAATTACCTTCCCGGAATAATCGTCCGGCTGGCTCACATGTCTCATTTCATATCCGTCACCTAAGATGTCAGGTCTCCATTGTCCGGATGTCTGTGAGACGGCTACAATCCATATCAATAGAGTCAGGAAAGTCGTGGAGATGCGTTTGGGATTCATAGCATAATGAAATATGTTAATAATAAGATTCCACCGGCATGATGCTTCAGGCATTTTACCGGTGGAATTGTGTGAGATATAATAAATCGCTTATAGTGCGTCTATTAGCTTGCCGATTCCAACTCGGGAGCGATAAGCTTGTATCCTTTGCCGTGGATGTTGATAATCTCGATAGACGGATCATCTTTCAGATGCTTACGCAGCTTGGTGATATACACATCCATTGAACGGGCGTTGAAGTAATTGTCGTCAATCCAGATGGTCTTGAGGGCGAAGTTTCGTTCAAGAATCTCATTGACATGCGCACAGAGCAGGCTGAGAAGTTCCGACTCCTTAGTGGTGAGTTTTGTCACCTTGTCGTCGATAAGAAGCACCTGTTTCTGAGTGTCAAATGTGAATTTGCCAATCTTGTACATGGTGATTTCCTTACCCTTCTTACCTTTCACGCGGCGGAGTATAGCTTCGATACGGAATACAAGCTCCTCCATCGAAAATGGCTTGGTGATATAGTCGTCAGCCCCGATCTTGAAACCTTCGAGTATATCCTCTTTCAGCGACTTGGCTGTGAGGAAAATGATGGGGACTTCAGAGTTTACGGTACGTATTTCCTGAGCGAGTGCGAAACCGTCCTTCTTGGGCATCATGACGTCTAGGACGCAAAGATCGTATTTGCCTTTGAGGAAAGCTTTGTATCCACTTTCTCCGTCAGCGAAGAGGTCAGCGTTAAACCCCTTTGCCTGCAGGTATTCCCTTAGAAGCATTCCGAGGTTCTCGTCATCCTCACATAGTAGTATGCGCAAACGTTCTTCCATAATTCTTAGTTTTTAGTTATTGGTAATGTTATTATAAATTTTGTTCCTACATTAAGTTCGCTTTCCACTGATATATCGCCACCGAGTTCGCCCACCATTTTCTTGACGTAAGCAAGTCCAAGACCGAATCCTTTCACGTCATGGCGGTTGCCGGTGGATACACGGTAGAATTTTTCAAAAATCTTTTTCAGGTCTTCTCGTTTCATCCCTATGCCGTTGTCGTGGATAGTTATTTCTATCCGTTCCTCTCCGTGTTGTGTTATGTCACGTGTCGAGACGATCAGTCTCAGAGGCACATCCTCACGGCGATACTTTACAGCATTGTCAAGAAGATTGAATATCACATTAGTGAAGTGCATTTCATCAACTCTTACCGTTGAATCCTTTGCGCCGAGCACGGCTTCTATCTTACCTCCATATTTTTCCACTTTCAATTTGAAGGTAGTGGTGATATTGGCTATCAGCACATTCGCATCGACATCCTGAAGTCTGAGTGTCGCCTTCTGGCGGTCAAACATAGACATCTGCAACACCTTCTCCACTTGGAACCTAAGACGTTTTGTCTCGTCATTTATCACTGTGGATATATGTGTGAGCATCGTGGGCGATTTCAGTACAGCGTTATCGTTAAGCATCTGTGCCGCAAGCGATATGGTGGATATCGGAGTCTTAAACTCATGCGTCATGTTGTTGATGAAGTCGTTTTTCATCTCTGTTAGCTTTTTCTGTCTGAATGCCAGTATGATGGTGCAGATAAAAGTCACAAGCAGTATGAATGTGAATATGAACGACGGAATCATGAAGCGGATCGAGTCGAAGATATAATCGCTTTTGGTGGGGAAATATACCTTTAGATAATATGTTTTGTTTTTTGGATCATTCGGAAACAAGCGCTGGACAAACATGCTGTTCTCATCTTTCACAGTAGGATGATAGCCCTGAGACTTATACACAATCCCTCCGACACGATTGACCACGGCAAGCTCAAACGGTAGCGATAGACCGTTGTTGTCAAGCTCTGAGCGCAAATAGTCGGTCACCTCAGTGGAATCGGCTCTCTCGCTTATGGGGCGATTGCTCGACTGATTTATAATGTTGAGTATCACTTCATCCAATAACCCCTTTTGATATAGATACTTACCCCTCATCAGTTCTCCCATGGAGCGGTTTGACGATTTCCTGTCAATGTTCCCTTTTAGGGTAAGGTCATAGTTTATACCCTCGGAGGTATTGAACATATAACTGAGGCTCACAGATCCGTCAGCATTTGTGTGTGGATAGAATTGCGTATCCATCTGCTGAAGATCTTCTTCTAAAAAGTATTTGGTCTCGTCTTGCTCCAGACGGGTGGTTACGGCGTAAAGCGAACGCTTGACCCCTTCTGCAAACTGGTCATCACGCATACGCTTCATGTTGTTCATGTATGTTATCTGAACATATAGTAACCCTATGAATGTCAGAGCCATGATGATAGTGAGTAACCAAATAGTTGATTTTTTCATATTTTATAGACAACCCCTTGAGGTGTGAGTATTTTTAAGTAAAATAAAAAGTTTAAAACCTTTCGTTGTTAATCTTTATGTTAATCTTTTATATGTTAACAATTACAATGTATAATTGTTGTGAAAAAAATTAAAATGAGTCATAACAGCCGGTTTGGTATTTAACATTTTGCGTCAAAATTAACAAAAAAATGTGAACTGAACAACAAAATGTGTAGTCAAATGGTAGTCACTTATGTGATAAATGGTTTATTTATGTGAAAATATTGATATTTCGATATATCATATCTTATATTATATATTGTGTAATGCAACTATTTACATCATACCAATGTTATTACATAGTCGATTAAAAATTTATTTTGTCTACTAACAATAAAACCGTATTATTTTTTCTATGAAAACAATTATCAATCAAGAAATCCCCGATTTTTCTGTTGAAGCTTACGTTGATGGCGAGTTCAAAACTATAAAACGTGATGACCTGAAAGGAAAATGGGCTATATTCTTCTTCTATCCTGCGGATTTTACTTTCGTTTGCCCGACTGAGCTTGTAGATATGGCTGAAAACTATGATAAGTTCCGTCAGCTTGGCGCTGAAGTTTACAGCGTGTCAACCGACAGCCAGTTTACTCATAAGGCATGGCATGACGCAAGCGAATCTATCCGTAAGGTTCGTTTCCCGATGTTGTCCGACAAAACCGGTATGCTCAGCGAGTATTTCGGCGTGCTTAACACTGATGATTTCATGGCTTACAGAGGCACATTCGTAGTAAATCCCGAAGGCAAAATCAAAATAGCAGAGGTGCAGGACAACGGCATCGGACGTAATGCCGACGAACTCGTCCGTAAGCTTGAAGCCGCTCAATTTGTTGCCGAGCATGGCGATCAGGTATGTCCGGCTCGTTGGCGTCCGGGCGATTCTACCTTGACTCCGGGCATTGAATTGGTTGGTAAGATATAATATATAAGCAATATATCGTTGCCGTATGTTCATGTTACAGACATTCCGTCTTATTATAAAAAGGTGGAATGTCTGATTTTTTTATTAAATTTGTCATTCATAAATATAGTAAATTATGATTGAAGAAATTATAGCTCTCGCACATGAAGCCGGCGATGCCGCCATGACATATTTTCGTCACCATCAGAAAATGCAGGTGGCAAATAAGTTGAATGACAGCGACATAGTTACAAATGCCGACAAGGAGTGTGAGCGTATAATAAAGGAACATATACGTGCTAACTATCCGTTACACGCTATTCTGTCGGAAGAATCAGGCGTGACTGACGGAACTGCCGACTGGCGATGGGTGATAGATCCGATTGACGGCACTAACAATTTCTTTGCCGGAATACCGCTATGGGCGATTTCAATAGGTGTCGAACATCACGGTGAAAGGAAATACGGAGTGGTTTATCTCCCTGCCGCAAACGAAATGTTTTATGCAGTCAGGGGCAAAGGGGCGTTTCTTAACGGCAATCCAATCCATGTTTCTACGGAAGATAATTTGTCCCGGTCGCTTATATCAACAGGTTTTCCGGTAGATAAGGACACTAATCCTGACAACAATATGGATAACCTGTCTAAGATCTTACCTCATGTAAGGGATATAAGGCGTTTAGGCTCGGCAGCCACTGATATCTGTTATGTGGCAGCCGGGTTCTTGGATGGCTACTGGGAGCTAAATCTTCATGAATGGGATGTCAATGCCGCACTTCTGATACTTGAGGAAGCCGGTGGAAAGTGGACCCGCTTCCGTGAGGACAGAGGTATATCCCTCGTGTGTGGCTCTCCGGCAATACACGACAGGCTTTATGCACTGTTGAAGTCTTAATGTCTATTTTAATGCTTCCGGTTGGTCTGATTCCCTTTGCGGGTGGGATAAGATGCACGAGGCGGGAATAGCCTGGCAAGCAGGTCGGTCCTGTGCAGTCGTTGCAATGAACGGGTGATATCCTCCCGGTATGTACGGTCATACCAGAAGAAATACTTCCTTTGGGCAAGTTTCTCTTCCGGGGAAATGGCAGTGAACACTTTCTTGCCGGTATAGGGATGATAGCCGGTATAGTATATCTCAGTCGATACTGTCATCGGGGTAGGGGTGAAATCCTGCACCTGTTCCAGATGCAGATTCAATTCCTTGGTCTCGGCAGCAAGCCCTGCCATATCAGTCTCATGACATCCGGGATGTGACGAGATGAAGTAGGGTATAAGCTGCTGTTTCAGCCCGTAGCGTGAATTGATCTTTTCAAATATATCATTGAATTCATGATACAAACGGAACGATGGCTTGCGCATTATCTCCAACACAGCGTCCGATGTGTGTTCCGGCGCCACTTTGAGCCTTCCTGACACATGCCGTGCGATCAGCTCCTCATTATATCTACGATTTGCTTTGTCAATATCTGCATCGCCGGTCTGATGCATGGATAGATCGTAGCGCACACCGCTCCCGATGAACGATTTCTTAATTTCAGGTATCTCGTCAACCGCATGGTAGAGGTCAAGTAGCGGACGATGGTCGGTGTTGAGGTTCGGGCAAGGTTTGGGATGCAGACATGAGGGACGCAGGCACTTTTCACAGATTGCCGTATTCTTACCTCCCATGCGGTACATATTGGCACTCGGACCACCAATGTCACTGATATATCCCTTGAAATCAGGCATCGCAATGACTTTTTTTATCTCACGTAGCACTGATTCCTTGCTGCGTGAGGCTATGAATTTGCCTTGATGGGCTGAGATAGTGCAGAATGCACATCCTCCGAAGCATCCGCGATGGATATTTACGGAATGGCGTATCATCTCGTATGCCGGTATCCGTTTCCCTTTGTAGCGGGGGTGGGGCAGACGTGTGTAAGGCAGGTCGAACGACGCATCAATCTCCTCGGTGGTCATAGGAGGATACATCGGATTGATTTTTATCCATGTGTCTCCGTGGCGTTGCCATAAGGTTTTACCATGCATGGCATTGCTCTGTTGCTCGATATGCTTGAAATTCTCTGCCTGATGCCGTTTTGACTTTAAGCAATCCTCGTAAGAGTATAGGATTATGTCTTTGTCGAGAACTGCTATCTCATTTCCCGTACCTGTCCACAGATTCTCATCCTTGACTCTTATTACAGTCTGAGGCAGGTCGGTGATATCGTTGATTTTCTCACCTGAGGCGAGTCGCCGGGCGAGTTCAACTATTACTTTTTCACCCATGCCATAGCTGATGATATCCGCATCGCAGTCCATCAGCAGTGACGGACGCAGCCTGTCCTGCCAATAGTCGTAATGTGCAAGACGTCGCATAGACGCCTCAATACCTCCGGCAACAATAGGTGTGTCGGGGAATAGCTCCCGGAGTATCTTTGAATACACAATAGTCGGATAGTCCGGACGTGCGCCGTGACGTCCGTTGGGGGTATAGGCATCATCGCTTCGGCGGCGACGGGCTGCAGTGTAATGATTAACCATAGAGTCCATGGCTCCAGCTGACACTCCGAAAAACAATCTTGGAGCACCGAATTTCTTGAAGTCACGCAAGTCGTCCTGCCAGTTAGGTTGCGGCACAATCGCCACTTTGTAACCGGCAGCCTGTAACACTCTCCCTATCACCGCAGCCCCGAATGAAGGATGATCCACGTAAGCGTCCCCTGAGAATATGACAATATCCACATAGTCCCATCCCAAAGCTTTCATCTCTTTCACACTCGTGGGTAGATACTCGGTTGCAGGTGGTGTTATGAGGTCGTAACGCATCAATGACGCGACGTCATGTCTCGGCTCGTCAGGTCTCGGATTCTGCTTCGGGGAATCTGCTATGTTTGGATTGCGGAATTTCTTAGGCTTAACAGGCATGGCTGAATAGGGGGATTATTAAAATCAGATTAAGATAATGTTACTTATTATTATCAGATAGCATTTGCTCCATGCCAAGCACCTCGTCACGCAAACGTGCCGCTTCTATGAAGTCCATTCGCTTGGCAGCTTCCACCATTTCCATGCGCCGCTTCGTGATAAGTTTCTGCAATGCTTCCGGTGTAAGATATGGTATGACAGGATCGGCTGCGAGGTTGACTTTGGTGGAATACTCTTCCGCATACGGTATGGGCTGCGGTTTCTTCCCACGCTGGGCGGGAGAGGTTCGTTTCCCTTTCTGTTCCACGGGTTCGAGTCCCTCCGTGTCCACACCGATGATGGCGTTGCGGGCTTTGATGATGGCTTGTGGGGTGATGCCGTGTTCTTCGTTGTAGGCAAGCTGCATCGATCGGCGGCGTGATGTCTCATCGATGGTCTGCTGCATCGAATCGGTAATCTTGTCGGCATACATTATGACTGTGCCGTTGAGGTTACGTGCCGCACGTCCTACAGTCTGTGTGAGCGAACGGTGACTGCGCAGGAATCCCTCCTTATCCGCATCAAGTATCGCCACAAGCGACACCTCCGGCAGGTCAAGTCCCTCACGAAGAAGATTAACACCTACAAGCACATCAAAATCTCCGGCTCGCAGTCCGTCAAGTATTCGTATGCGGTCCAATGTGTCAACATCGCTGTGAATATACGCTGTCTTGATGCGAAGACGGGTGAGATAATCGTTCAGCTCCTCTGCCATACGTTTGGTCAGTGTGGTCACAAGCACACGCTCGTTGCGCTCGATGCGCAAATTTATCTCGTGGAGCAGGTCGTCAATCTGGTTAAGTGACGGGCGCACCTCTATTATCGGGTCCAAAAGTCCTGTCGGTCGGATGATCTGTTCCACCACCACGCCCTCGCATTTCTCCAGCTCATAATCGGCTGGGGTTGCGCTGACATACAACACTTGCGGGGTTAGACGTTCAAATTCTTCAAATTTCAGCGGACGGTTGTCAAGGGCGGCTGGGAGTCGGAAGCCATATTCCACAAGATTCATCTTTCTTGAAAGGTCACCACCGTACATCGCGCGGCATTGGGGCAAGGTCACGTGGCTCTCGTCCACGATTGTAAGGAAGTCCTTGGGAAAATAGTCGAGTAGGCAGAATGGGCGCATACCCGGTTGGCGTCCGTCGAAGTATCGGCTGTAATTCTCTATACCGGAGCAATGTCCCACCTCACGAAGCATCTCCACATCGTAGGTCACACGTTCCAACAGTCGTTTAGCCTCCAATTCTTTCCCCTCTTTAAAAAAGTAGTTGTATTGCTCCCCGAGGTCAAGTTCTATCTGTCCGATTGCCGAACCCATCCTCTCAGGCGACGTCACGAAAAGGTTTGCCGGATATATTTTGAACACGTCATGCGAGCCGAGCGATGTGCCATCCTCCGGATGTATGGTCTTGATAGATTCTATCTCGTCACCCCAGAAGGTCACACGCAGCACTATTTCCTCGTAGGCAAGGCGTATATCCACTGTGTCACCTTTCACTCGGAATGTTCCTCTCGAAAGCTCAACCTCGTTACGAGAATAGAGTGCGCCAACGAGAGTGCGCAAAAACTTGTTGCGCGCTATCTTCTGACCCACTTTCACCATCACAACGTTGCTGTCGAAGTCCTCAGGATTGCCCATACCGTAAAGGCATGACACTGACGATACCACCACCACATCCTTGCGCCCCGACATGAGTGCCGACACGGTGGAGAGACGCAGTTTCTCAATCTCATCATTGATCATGAGATCCTTTTCGATATACTTATCAACGGTAGGGATATATGCCTCCGGCTGATAATAGTCGTAATACGACACAAAATATTGCACCGAGTTATTAGGGAAAAATCCTTTGAACTCGCTGTAAAGTTGGGCTGCAAGAGTCTTGTTGTGGCTGAGGATGAGAGTAGGTTTCTCCACCTGCGCTATCACATTAGCCATGGTGAAAGTCTTGCCCGAACCGGTCACGCCAAGAAGCGTCTGGGCTTTCTCGCCATCCTTAATACCCTGCACAAGCTGCTCTATCGCTTGTGGCTGGTCGCCTGTAGGCTTATACTGTGAAGTCAGCTGAAATTTCATAACCTACAAAGGTACAAAAAACAATTGACAATTGACAATTATTCCAATTAACAATTAAAACAATTGACAATTAAAACAATTGACAGTTGACAATTGAAAATTGACAATTAATATAGTTAATTGCCATCATTCAACTATCAACTGTCAATTGAATACCTGTCAATTGAAAAAATTGTCAATTGTCCATTGTCAATTTTCAATTGTTAACCGTATTGTATCGTTCCGTCCGGATTGCGATACTGGTCAAAGCTCTTTTCGTACTGGTCCATGGCACGGAGACTCATACCCATGCTTGAGAAACCGCCGTCGTGATAGAGATTCTGCATAGTCACCTTGCGGGTGAGGTCGCTGAACATCACGATGCAATAGTTGGCACATTCGTCAGCGTCAGCGTTGCCAAGAGGCGACATGCGGTTGGCGAAGTCCATCAGTGATTCCATACCTTTCACGCCGCTACCTGCGGTAGTTGCTGTGGGCGACTGAGATATGGTGTTGATTCTCACATGCTTTTCACGACCGTAGATATAGCCGAAGCTGCGGGCTATCGACTCAAGCAGAGCCTTGGCGTCAGCCATGTCGTTGTAGCCGAACATAGTGCGCTGTGCTGCTATGTAGCTGAGAGCGAGGATGCTGCCATAGTCATTGATGGCGTCAAGCTTCTTGGCACACTGTATCATCTTGTGGAATGACACTGCCGAGATGTCGAGAGTCTTGTTGAGCAAGTCATAGTCGATGTCGTCATACAAACGCTTCTTGCGCACGTTGGGCGACATACCTATGGAGTGAAGCACAAAGTCTATCTTTCCGCCGAGGATTTCCATTGATTTCTGGAACACCATTTCGAGATCCTCCACATTGGTTGCGTCGGCAGGTATCACTTCAGCGTTAAGTTTTTTCCCGAGGTCACTGACCTCGCCCATGCGCACTGCCACGGGGGTGTTTGACAGAGTGATTGTTGCGCCTTCCTCTACGGCTTTCTCAGCCACTTTCCAGGCAATACTCTTGTCGTTGAGCGCGCCGAATATCACACCGCGCTTGCCTTTTAACAGATTGTAACTCATTAGGTTTACAATTTTATGATTATGAATATTACGGTGATGCCCCAAGGCAATACCGCTCGCAAAGTTACAAAAATTTCCCGAAATACCGAAATCACCCCGATCGATCTGTTATTACAGGATAGTTATTCAGGGGTTATATGTATGACACAGGGCTTGAATACATAAAAGTCTCTAACATATATTTCAATATCAGATGTAACAGGTCCAATTGTAGTAATTTGTAATTTATCACTACGAATATCTATTGAAATATTTTTGTTTTCAGGTTTAATTGATAGCACTTCGATTTCGTCGCTATTGCCAAATTTTATATCGTTAACCAGTGTTTTACCATCGCTTTTTGAGGAATGACATGATGTTTCAGCTCCAAATGGAAAATCATTAGTTACATTTTCCTCTAAGAAGCTTATTTTAGCACCGATTTTCTTTTTCTTTTTGTTAATCCATGATTCCACGTACGCATTAATATATGTGGTGTTATCCTTTAATGCGGATATCCCACTCGGAAACTTGTGTAAGTTTTCTTTAGCGAAAATTTGATATATATTTTTAGTTTCGACTGCAATCTGTGGAAATAGTTGTGAAAGTTCTGGAGAGGCAGAAAGGCTAAGCGGTAGTTTGGTAACTTTACCTATAAGATATTCCTCCGAACTTACCAAATTGTTACCATCTGAAAGATAAACGTCGGTATTCCCGAGAAATGACTTTCCGTTTGACTCATTCATCATATTGAGCTGTACGGCATTTTCAGGTATGGTTGGATCCGGATAACCGGGTTGAGGTTCGTCGTTGTCGTCGCCACATGAACTCACAATCGGAAGTAAGGTCAGAATGGAGAGAAACAGTAAATGTTTAACAAGGTTGAAATTTGTAAGTTTCATAATGTGATTCTTTAATAATTTATTTATGGATTATATGGTGTGTTAGAAAGAACGGTTTATCAACTGGTCAAATATTGATACAAATATAATATGTGAAAGGTTTCTATCAATGTGACATTATCAATTTAACATACGCTTTTAAATATATTTAACGTCAGTATTTAAAAGGCTGGTATGTGTGATGCAGCATCCATAAACAACGTCTTTTACCAGTAAGTTAAAACGCATTCCTTGGATGGCATATAAATTGCTCTCTAAAATTGAACCTGTCTCCAGTCCAGTCATTAAAGACCTTGACTTAAGCAGATTGCGACGTTGATTATCCATTTTTTTGTTCAATATGGAATCCCCGTTGTAAAGAATAACGTCTTCCAATCCAATGGAATCTGGAGTCATATGACAAGAATCAGTATTCTCTTCTTTGAGTGTGGAAGAATCAGACAAAGCTTCAAGAATATCTTCATTTTCATTTGAACAACTAGTAAAAACCAGTAGTAAAGCTAATGTGATTGTTTGTAATAATTTTGACATATTTGTAAAATTTAAAATGTGGATAATTTATAAAGCTATTAACATTCCGGTATAGATGTTGGCTTCTGTTGTGACTTTGATGTTGAGTGGTTCGGTTGGCTCACCTATATATAAAGTGAAAAGGGTGAATGTGGAGAATTGTTGGGTTAAGCATGGGGTATCCATAATGTCAGTTATGGATATGGTAGCGTTACCTTCGGGGTATTCAAAGGTAAGGTGCAGGTAGCCGTCCTCATAGAAACATTCTACATTGTTATGACGAGCCGGTACTCGGTGATAATCTTTACCTCCTCGGATACTTATTTGTTCAAGGTTTATATCCTTCCTTTGTTTTGTCGGCGTGGTCGGTTCGGCAGAAATGCTTATTCTGACAAATAATAGCAGCACTAAAAATGTGATGAATTTTTTCATGTTTTTAGAGTTTTATATTAGTAATTTGTTGTTAGCAAAGTTAGGTACAATATTCAGATTAGTGTGGAAATGATGGGGCAATAATATCACACAAGGACTGTCGTAAGAGATTGAATGTCAGATAAATAAAAATCTGTGTGAAATCGAAATTTCACACAGATTATAAACGTTTGATATTCAGTGTATTATAAATGTTGCGTATGAGATGTGTTAACCAGTTGTATTAAAGCTGTTTAGCCGTGAAGATGTGAAATTTTTGCATTTGCAACCGCCCATACTGCAAGCACCCATGAGGGTTGGTTACGATGGTGAACCTTTGATTTTCGATATAAACCAATCCTTGTCGGGAGCATCGGATTTGGCTATCTTTTCGATAAGTCGTGTGCGCTTGGTGTAGGTGGAGTTTGGCTTTATGCCGGTGAAAAGCGATATTGCTTTTGCTCCATATCCCGCAACAGTCAGGGTCAGGAATATGATATCGTCATTGGAGAAATCGGTGAGCTGCAATCGCATTTTCTCGACAATATCATCCATACAGGAGTTGACAATCCGCTCAATCTCGCCAAGATTAGATTTGTCAGTAAGCTTTAGGATCTCTTTTTCGATGTTTTTATATATGGCTTTGCGTGATTCGGCAGTGTCGGTGGATTCGTAAAACTCATTTACCAGCATGTTCAACTGTCGCAATCCTTTCTGTAGAAGCGACTGTGATAGCTGTAACATAGTGCTTTTATTGGTGTCAATAGAAGAAGTAAGATATTGTATTTTGGCTACTTTCAGTCTTATTTCGGCATCCTTGCGCTTTATCTTGTTTTGAAAAAGTATGGTCACAATTATTATAATAGCAATGGAGGTAACTGCTATCAGGATAATTGAATATTTACGTTTGGCAGCTTGCAATTCTGCGTTTTTTGCCTGTTGGGAATAGAAATCGCGCTGAGCCACTATTGAGGATTGCTTGCGGATTTTTGCTGCTATTCGATTTTGTTGGATATGCAATGTGTCTAATATCGAATAAACCTGTAGGATATCGTTTGTTTTTTCATAAAATCGGAGTAATGCCATGTTATACGATATGGAATCGTTGGGGGTGATTGCTAAGGATAAGGCTTTATCGAGCATTTTTGTGACATCTGACATATCTCCGTATGCTATTCGGATTTTTGCAATGTTAGAGTAATCGAGACTTCTAAGCCGTACCGTATCAGCGTATTGGAGCAATGTGTCAACGAAGGCGTTAGCTTCGCGATATCGTTCTAAGTTATATAATGAGTAGGATAATATATCAGCACTATAAACTTTCAGATATGGGGAAGATGTCTGTCCCCGGATGCTGTCAGCAATGGCAATGGCTTTTTCATAGTCATTAAGATTCTCATGGCTTGTGGCGAGATGTCCTAAATTATAAAGATACGCATTCTCGATATTAACTTGTTTGAATAGGGTGGCTGCATTTTCGTAACATTTTAGAGGGTGTTTAATAACAAGTGTTAACGCCACTACATAAAAAAAGCCTCC